>Ga0310786_10000878_pt1 | contig 47717 bp, 83 predicted proteins | sample AusTroGonzalo_MG_FD_203881 | JGI IMG/M metagenome (GOLD analysis project Ga0310786, IMG submission 203881) | Bovine rumen microbial communities from tropical cattle in Woodstock, Queensland, Australia - Gonzalo_03 (v2) (version 2) | ecosystem: Host-associated > Mammals > Digestive system >...
TGTTATTGCATGTAAAAATTGGAGTTCTTCCATATACTGGTGTAGTAGGTACAGGACAATTTGAAAGACGGTTGTAAAGAGCATCTACTTCATCATTTAATCCTTGTGCAATAAATGCATTCTGAGCAGTCTGAGATTCTCTAAGATTAGCCAGACTAAGCTGACGCTCAAGATCATTGATCTTATCATTCTTTGCATCAAGCTCAAGCTGACAAAGCTTATCGAGAATTGCCTGAGTATTTGCTGTCTGGTTTGTAAGAAGATCTCTTGTATTGTTTGCATCGGCAAATCTTGTGGCGCTAGCCTCGCTCTGAATAATATTCTGAGTCTGGCATGTTGCCAATCTGTTCTCGCAGCAGCAATTTGCCTGCTGAGCGGCTAAATCAGTAATTGCGCCAGTAATAGAAGTTTGGCTATTAAATGCTGCCTGCATATTGGCAATCTGACGAGCATTAGCTCCCTGTTCTACTCCTGCAAAGCCATTACATAACTGAGTCTGAATATCTCCTAGATCAGACTGAACGGCTGTGATCTGATTCTGAGTTGAAAGATTCTGGAAGCCGTTTGTTGTTACTTCAGCCTGGTTCATCCATGGATAAATTACAGCGCCATCTGCTGCAGCACCACCAAAACCTCCCATGCCCCAGCCTCCGCCGAAGCCACCAAACATTGCAGCGATTAAGAAGAGAACAATCAAAGATCCCCAGTCTCCACCAAAACCGCCGAATCCGCCATTTCCTCCACCATAAGCAGGAGCCACTGGCATATAAAGGCCGTTTCCGTTTTCTGATAAACTCATAAATTTTTCCTCCTATAATTTTTGTAGGTTAGGAACTACTTACATAAGTAGTCCGTTTATGCAATCCCGGCCGGGTTATTGCTGAAACATTTTCATAAAATCAGGATTGTTCTGAAGTTGCTTGGCTTGATTTCTTGCCCAATTATATTGATCCTGAGATATTTTTCCAGTATTCATTAAGTATTGAATTGCATCATTTGGATTATTCATATATTCTTTAGGGATCTGTAGTTTATTTTGGAGCATAAATGCCATTGGATTTTGCATAAATCCCTGAAATTGTCCTAGCATCTGTTGCATATTCATCATAGATCGGCACCTCCTTTAGGTCTATTTTGTTTAGATCTATTTTCTTGTCTAACAGAACGTTTTAATTGCTCTTTAATATTGTCTAATTCATCCTTTAAAGCATTAAACTCTTCAATGCGAACATACTGAGATGTTTCTTCAAGTTTAGGAGACTCACCTCTAATAGTATAATCAATAATTTGCATTGAAGGCATTCCATTTCTGTCTGCAGATTTCACATAAATAGTATGTGCTTCAGAATCCCAAATATCCACAGAAGTATTTGGTGCCACTAAATATGCTTTTGCACCGGCTTCACCTTGCGCCCAAATCCTGTTGCTAGACATCTGAGGTTGTGTTTGCATCATGTAATTTTGTGCTTGTGGGACAAAATTTTGAGGTTGTTGATACATTTGATTTGGTGGATAAATCATGATAAATCCTCCTTAAAATAATAGATAGGAACTTCATTTCCAGAATCCCATGAATCATAATAATTTCCATTAATTACTGCAACTGCGTGAGATCCTGTTGCTACGACATAGTTTCCGATCGAATGATCAAAACAAAAATCTCTAATTGTATAACAATCTGGGCAATAATTGGGAATAGAATATCTTTTAAAACCTAGATCTTTTAATACACTAGACCAAACTGCATTTCCCGATGGCATATCATACATCATTCTAGCCTTTTCACAAATTAGATCAAATACTTGTAACCACTTAAGATTTGCAGCTTTGCATATCGCGCGTATCACGCAATCACCTACGGATTTTTTATTGGGATTTGGATTAAAGTACACATATTTCATAAATAGATATTATAACTATGTAGAATCTTTTAGAATTAAACTTAGAGACATCTTAGGATAATAAATGAATAAATTATTACATAATAAAAAAGCATGCCTAGAATCGCGTTCTAGGCATGCTCTTGGCATGTGTATTATTTATTTTGTAAATGCATCTTCAACTGACCAACCGAGCTTATAAATTCTGCCGTATAATGTATTTGCATTTTTACCAAGTTCTTTTGCCCAAGCGCAGATATTTTGAGCTTTTCCATTATACTCAATAAATTGTCCTCTCTTTGGCTTAGGAAGATCTTCAGTTTTCTTAATAGATTGTTTTCTAGCCTTTTCTCTACCTTCTTCAGGATCTAGCTCAGATCCTGGCATAGGAACTAAGTCGTCTGGCTTAATGATACTTATTGGTTCTGCTTTAGGTGCAGGTTGATCTTCCCATGCTTCATCTTCAGCTTTTAAGATCATATGAACTACTGCCAATTTTCCTTTTTTAAGATCATTTTTTGTGATCTTAAGCCCTAACTTTTCTCCTACCTCAATTAGATCTACACCTCTCATTGAAATTAATCTTTCTTCTCTTGTCATCTTTGCCATAATTTTTACCTCCTTATTTAATACAAATAAACAAACATGGTTCAAGATTTCCAGTTCTACGACACATTGTGATGTCTGGCCACATATCTGTCACTTCACATTCATTATATTCATCATCGATGGAATTTTTTCCGTCGTAGAATGCTAAACATTTTTCATTATCACTACTTCTAATTGATAAGCAATAATCTTCATCGAATATTTCTAATACATCGATAACTTTCATTTTTACCTCCTTTAGATCAAATCAAAATACATCATTGCATGTTCGACATATTCATCAAATGACTCATAAAAATCTTTACCTTCACCATAACATTCAATTAGTTGTACGACATATTCATTTAAAGTTAAGCCACGTGCGTTGTCGTCAACTTCAAATAATCTTTTAATATCATCAAGCATATTTAACACCTCCTTACTTAATAAACATATCGCAATGTGAATTTCTAATGGTAATGACCATACCATCTTTAAAATGAAGCACTAAGTATTCATGGAATTCATCCATTATGTCTTGGTGGTATTCAATATTAAAAGCATCTTCGCCGCCTTCAATAATATCCCAGCTTGTAAGACCTGTATATTCAAATTCAGTAGTTTCTCCTAGATCTGAATGTGTATATTTACAGTTATGATATACAAGTATTTTAACTTTTGCAGTCTCAAGATTTGCAATTGTCATTGTTCTTGTAAATGTCTGTTTCATATTAAATACCTCCGTATTTGTTACCTTTTGTTTAACTGAGATCATTATACTACAATTGTAGTACAATGTAAACCGTCTGTGGAAAATTTTTTGTGAAAATTTTGTGAATAGAAAAGAGGTAGGATTTTCCTACCTCTTGATCTTTGCAAAAACAATTTTTTCATATTTGTATACGATGTTTTTAATCTGTTGCACCGATAGATCAAATTCTTCACTTAAAGGTTCATAACAGATGCCGTCAATCAATCGCCGCCTTAAGATCTCTCGGTTTCGTTCGGCATTCTTGCCCGTGATCCATTCATCTATCGCGAATTCTATCTGAGTTCTCGATACATCTTCGATCATTTTCTTTTCCCTTTCTTAACTCGTCCCGTTCCATGGCACATATTACAGCATACGTAACCCGTATTTCCACCTGTTTTTCGTACTCGTTTTGTTGTTTTAATTGTCTGTTTCGCCGTAATAATCACCTCCATAGAAATTATTTATGCCGTCGTCTTCAGTTTCTTGTGTCACTTCTTGTGTAATAACTTCAAATTGCTGTTCTCTAATAACCCATGCCGCAACCACGGTTACAAATGCGATAAAAACAACTGCTAGCGCTATCCATTGTCGTCTGATAGTTCGTTCCATTGCGGCTACAAATGCTTCATACACATAGTTGTCATTATTCATTAGATAATTCTCCTATTTTCATTATATCCATTTGTACAATAATGTTTATAATATGGATAACCATTAGCTCCAGTATTTTTATCAATAGGACCAAATGCATTTCTTAAATCTGCATTATGAGCTTCATATACTTCTACATTGAATGTTGAAATAGTTTTTCCCCATCTAGATTTTTCATTACATCCACATGTTATAAAATGATTAAATAATACGGTAGGATTTGTGCCTAAGGCTTTTTTAATGTCTGGATTTTTCTCAGCATAAAAAACTGGATCAAATACTTTTGAAAAATTAACGCCCTGATATATAAAATTGGTAGAAACAGACTCTCCTCTAGACTTACCTTCAATTGCAATACCAGTATGACCTTTCGTCTGAGTAACAAATATATCGCCTTCATAGATAGTCATTCCGGTTTTATAAGGAATAGCTTTATCAAATAATCCAGTTTTAGCAAGCACACTAACCTCATCCGCAGTAGTATAATTGCCAGGATCTTTACCTGTTCCTTTGATTATACATGCTCTAGTACCTGAACTACAATCACATTCTGTATTAGTAGTTGTATCAACACCGTATTTAATTATTCCTAAACGGTTTCCTTGATCATATCCAACATGAATATTATTGCATAGAGTTTTCATTGCCTGCGCGATTGCCCTTGCATGTTTGGCTTGTTTTGGACGAATTACATACCATTTTCGAGATCCTACAAAATCTTTAAGATATTGCATAGATACTTCACCTTTAAAATCATTTGTTGAAGATTGTTTTTGATCTCCTAATTTTCCACCGGTCAATTTGCTATTTTCATCATGTCTAGCAGATCCCATTATTACTGTAGCCATAACATATTATCCTTTCTAATTGCGTGGTTTTAAATTTTCATATAGTTTAAAGAGTGTTAGGATTTTTTCATTTTGTTTTGTAATCTCAGTTTGAAGCTGATCTAGTTTTTCATCAGATCTAACATAATTTTGATTTAAACTTGATACTTGCGAAGTAAAATTATCAAGTTTTACTTCTAATGTGGTGAATCGTTTGATTATTTCAACTTCTTTGTCCGTATTCTCTCGTCTAGTACTATGTACGATTGCATAAATTGCAACCAAGGTACCTAGCATTGAAATAAATGAAAATAATCCTGCAAGTGTTATTGTAGTATTAAGACTCATTATTTTTTACCTCAAGAAGTTAGTTTTTGATCGTCGCTCTCAGGTATACCTTTAGCATATGATGTAATAAGACTTGAGAATGCACCTAAAAATCCTGTAAGTACCCACGCAAGAATCACTAATACTAGATCTAAATTTGCTTCTTTAATCATGTTAGAAGTAATGACTAAACCTGCAGGCAATGTACTTGCCCAAGTTTGTGCCATTGTTCTTTCAGCACGATCAATCGCTTTATCCCACCAGTCTTTTGTTCGATGTAAAAACATACTCTTTACCTCCTTTCACCCTTATTTATAACCATGAGTAAATTATAACACACAGTTATCGAAAAGTGTATAAAATATTTTTAATATGAATTAATGAGGCTCTCAAACTCTAAACAGTATAAGTATCGCCGTTAAATTGTCCATTTTGTTGCGAGCCATATGTTCCAACTTCTTTTGCTCCGACAGAAACTCCATCTACAAGAAGCCCTACGATACAATGTCTATATGTGTCTTGTGTTATTAATTGATAAGGTGTGCATTGATGTTTTACGTCTGCATTTACCTCGACATATCTAATAGTATTTGTAGCTCCCATGTCGTGTGTGCCGTTTGATGTAATGGTATATGTCCCCGTCATGCTGTTTGCGGTGACTTTTCCCTGCCCGTTATGATAACCTGCAGGTATTGTATAACTGCCACCCGGATTTAGACCTGCAGGAGTTACTTTTCCTCTATTGATTATGGTAGCTAAGGTTGCAATAACACTAGCAAAGGTGTTTCCTGTAGCTCCAACTGCCTGTGCTATTGCGGTCGCTTTTAAGCTAGTTAGAGCTTGGGAAAAAGATGTTTTTAATTCGTTGATAGCACCTGTTACTGTCTTATTTGTTGTAGTCAGGTTATTATCTGTCTTGTTTTGCTTATTTGTTCTTAGCTCTTCCAAAATATCTGATACAATTTTATATTCGATATTTGTGTCTATTACTAGCGAATCACCTATTGCTATAGCTTGGGTAGCCTGACACAATTTACCTTCGGAGTTGATGAATAAGTCGTCAACGTTCCATACTTGAGTAGCGGTGTCTCCCATCTCTATCTCTCCGATATTTTCATTCGCCTGAGAAGCGATAGAGTATCGTGTTCCTCTGACATTTACTATTCTAATATCATCCATAATTTTTCTCCTTTGCTTAGTCGTATTTTTTAAAACCTTTGATTTGTGCAACCTTAGTATTGTCAGCATAAATTTCAATATAACTAGCGGGAGTTGAAGTCCATTTGAACGTGATGTTATGCGAACTGCTTGTCGACTCAACCAAACTGCTAGAAGTAACTTTGCTTGAAAGTGTCGAATTAATCTGATTAATATTTTCAGTTACAACCTTATTCTGCACCGAATGGTGGACGTAGTGCTTAACGCTGTATCTGGTACGGGCGTACCATCTACTCTTTGAAATCCGTTTTGTTCTTCAATACCTATCATAATTTAATCTCCTTGATTTATTAGTTAATTCTAATAATTCCATATACAGATATTTTATCGGGTGTAGTGGCGGACGAATTACCGTAATCATAAGTACCCGTGGTTACTTTTATACTTGTTGCCCCTCCATCTATTCTTATATGGCTATTTGCTCCACCACATTCTGGAATAAACGGAACTGAAAGTGGAACTCTAGTTGGATATACTATCGGGTGCGACGCCCCCCACCCATAAATATACAAAATGTAAACAAAAGCAAAGTTGTTTGCACTTTCGTTAAGCGTTATCGTTACTGCGGTATTTGGCGTTGTTGGTGTGTTTGCCGAACCTAACAGCTTGTAAACGCCGCTATTGTCGAATAGCTTTTTTCCTTGCGCCGCACTCAAAGGTACGTTGGTGGTAGTGGTGGTTAAATTATTAATAACATCAGATTTAGTAAGTGGATTTGTCAGCTTATCTTGTTTACCTGCAAGCGCTGTCTCAATAGCTTCAATATCGTGCCCGTTAATCAATACTTTTCCATCAAACGCATTGATATTAAGGTTAACCTTGCCGTCTGTTTGCAACTCAGCTTTGATTCTTCCTACCTGAATATTATCTGAGCCGGAGAAGTCCAAATAAGCATTTCCGGTTTTTGTACTTCCAGTTTCACCTGCTGCAATATCTGTAGATCTAAGATTAGCGTATTTTCCTTTCACAAATTGATTCCTCGTAAAGTAATTAGAAACATTAGTTCTAGCTACTGTTTCATCTTCTACCGTAATATCGTAAGTTGTTCCACCTAAATCAACTTGTTTTATCTGTGGGTTTGGCATAGCGAATCTCCTTTCTAACTATTAGATGGTGTACCGATTGTTAACACACCATCACTAACACTACAACTTGTATTTGGTAAATATAAAACATGGTCTTGAACATAATAGTATGCCATGTCATTTATTTGATTCTGCAAGTCAGTCGCCGCGTCTTGTGATAAATGTCCCATAATATCTTGGAACCATAAGTCAAAAGCGGCTTGTTGTGCATCTTCAAAATCCTCAATATCTTGCTCGGCATCTGCAGTAGTTGAATTAAACCAGGTTAAGAAATTAGCTTCTTCATTTGATTTAAAATATGCAAGATCGGCTTGAACCTGTTGATATATTGTAGTCGTATCCCACTCTGAAACAGAAGACACAATGCCGCATCTACTTGATTCATAGCGCGTGTCAGTAACTTTATCACCTGTGATCGTTGCAACTCTTTTTGTAACAAAAATGTCAGCAAGACCTATTTCATAAATTGAGTTATTTCTCTGCAATTCAGGCCGAACAGGAGATGCCGCAGGTGTTCCTGCTTTAATGTATAAATCTGCTGTTCTTACGTCTACATTTTCATTCCATCTAAGTATTACTGTATCAATCCTATCATAATTGTTATCGGCCGCAGTAACTTCAAGTGTCCTTGACTCTGCTTCTTGACAAAGTCCTCCATCTACTACCGCAAATCCAGGAGCAACTATTACTGTCATTCCGTCTACACCTGCAGATACTTGAAGGTTATTGCTAGGATTAGGCATTACGCCTGTAGTAAATAGATCTCTGATCAATTTTCTCATTGGTTGTGATGAAACGGCACGATCAAATTGAGGATCGCCGGTTTCTGGATCATATTCAACCATTGAATCGAATGGAAATCCTACCATTATAAATTACCTCTCTTTCTAAATACTGTTTTTCCAACTTCCATTGACATGCTCCAGACACCTTGCTTAATGACCTCATGACATGCAATGATTTGGGTATCTAATGATACATTTAATTCAGGTAGATCTACTGATACAACATCACCTAACTCGAAATCTTCAATGTATTTATAACTACTATTGACGAAATCAAATTCTAGGTTGACTACATCTTCTAACTCATGCAATCTTGTACTAGCATCTGCCATTGCAGAAAGTTTATGTGCTATATCTCCGGCTTGTGGATCTAGAGTTTCATCATTAATAAAATCACTTTGATTGCTACTCATAGATTCTGCCGTAAATCTACCTATACTATCACTTAAGCAGTTTGCAAGAACTAATGTTTGTGTCTCTTCTTCTGCGGTTTGAATAATTGCATCTTTTGTTCCTGTATTACTTGTTACAATTGACGCAGCTTTTACAGATCCATTAGTCGTTGAAAAGGCAATCGGATTTACACCAAACGCATGACCATCTTGTGTTCTATCAATACCATGGATAATATTTAATGTTTTTGTACGATTTTCATAATCAAAAATAACTTCTATTGATGCATAACTTTCTTTTAGAATATCGTATAATTTATCTCCTAGCTGTTCATTATTTCTATTATGGATCGAGTATTTATAATTTCCGCTTGCCACTGTACCCCAATTTATATCTAAAGCAAAGTTTTTTGTGACAAGCCCTCCAGTTCCTTCGAAATCACCTACGAGATAATTTCTAAAAGAAATTTGTTTAAAGCCGTCGTAAAATGCTCTGGCTACTACATCGGCTGTCCCCTCAGCAGTTACCCACTGAGGAGAGCCGGTAGAAAGGATTGAGGTACCATAATGTGTGCCGGTGTCATTATCGAATTTACTAGGCTTAGCATAACATACCATATTATTTAATTCACTTTCTACAAATAGTCCTGAAAGTGTTAAATTGACTCGTCCTTGCTGTTTCTTTAAATTGACCTGTGATATTTTACCTAGTTCTTTTCGTTCTGATGTATATACATATTTCCATGTATCTCTGTCATATTCTCCTATAACACCGTCAATGACAAATTTACCAGCTTGATTATACATTCTATCCCATTGGAGATTATTAAATGAGATGGGCGTGACAAGATCAAAATTATCATTGAGTATTTTTACGGAAAAAGGTTGTTCATATCGTGCTTTTTCTCTTGCCATAGTATTTCTCCTTTAAATCATTGTATATTGTCTATAATAATATACGCTAACACTCATCTCATCAGTACCATTATCAGCATCGAATGCAACTGTATTCGCTCCTTTATCAATATACATTTTTTCAAATATACTTGCTCGATCACAAATACCTAAAATATTTTCACCATTATTTGTGATCCTTGGAGGATTTACCGTATAGTCGATGTCGATTGCATCTGCTTTTCCAAAAGTTCCTATTACTCGGATAAATCCATCATTTATTGATACTTTTGGATTTAACACTGGATTTCTAAATCTTATCTTAATCTTTACATAAGTTATTATATCACCATCGTTATAGATTTGTACAGACCTATCGAAATTAAATACCGCGTTATATGTACCTTTTTCGATAGAACTAAGCCAAGGAAAGGCAATATGAGGAGTAAGCGATGCAATATCTTTGCCGAAATCATCATAACTGAGTAAATAAGGATTTTCAAATTCAAATGACATTGTAAGCTTAAGTAAATAATCCTCATTAGTTGGCTCGTTGAATTGCATTCTATAAAGAGTTCCCTCAGCCCATCTAGTCTCATTTCCTACAGTAATATAGATCTTATAAGAGGTGTTATAGGTAAAAAAGTGTCTTGCCTTTTCTCTTTCTACATCTACATTTCGCCAATTGAGATTGCAGATTTTAATAGTTCTTTTTTTATCTTCTAATCTCATATTGTCTAAGGTTCCACCATCTCTGACGTAGTCTTGTGTCGTGCTCATTTTTCCTTCAAATGATGCAAAACCTTCAAGACCTTTCTTCTGCAGTCTCCAGTCGTAACCTTCACCTACATAAAGTATTGTATTATCTTCTCTAACAAATTTAATAAGCAAGGCTACCACCTCCTATAAGTCCATATTGTGCTTCTTCTCTTAATCTACGCGCTAACTCATCTGCAGTATCAATTGGTTGATTAATATTAATATTCCAAATATTTCCAGATGAAGCTCCTTCTGCCATTACAGTTGCTTGAGGATTTACAATTATATCTTCAAAATTAAATGCGTCTGCAACAGTATCTAGTAATCGTTGTTTATTATCTTCAATACCTTGCATAAATAGTTCCATCATATCTGGTGCATAAGTATGGAAATTACTCAATGGACCATATTTTGGCTCTGAGAAGCCGAGAAAGTCCTTTACTGATTGGGCGATATTTGAAACTGTCTGTTTCAATGACTCCCATTTAGCTAAAATACCATCAATAAAGCTTTGAATTAAATCTTTACCCCACTGGAGAGGATCTAATGATTTAATACCATCCCAGATTTGATGGATGACTTTTTCACCGGTCTCTTTAATCTTTACGAATGTACTAACAATCGCCTCAATGAATTTTGCCATTGTCTCTAAACCGGTTGCGATTAATGTAGGTAAAGCTTTGACAATACCTTCAATAATACTCTTAACTAGTTTCATACCATTTTGTAAAAACTTAGGTAAGCTTTTGATTGCAGTATTTAATAATTCACCTAATAAATTTACCATTGCAGCAATTATATCTGGCATAGCTTGAATAATTCCCACGGTCAATGCCATGATAATTCTTATCGCAGCGTCAATAAATAATGGTAAATTTTCAATAATAGCTTGAATGATGGCCATTGTTACTTGAATTATTGCATCAAGTATTATATCGATATTATCAATTAATGCAGTTATAACTTGCTCTACCATCGAAGGTATCATCTCGATCAATATAGGAAGAGCTTGAAGCAATCCATTTAATAAACCGATTATAAGTTGAATCGCAGCAGGAATTAATTGTGGAAGAGCTTGAATTAATCCATTTGCTAAACCTTGTATGATCTGTACTGCCGCATCTATTAATTTTGAAATGGTATCTGCGTTTGTCAATGTATCAACAATTTGTAATATTGCGTTTACGACAGCAGGGATCAATTGAGGTAAATTATCAACTATACCTTGAGCAAGGGCAAGCATTAATTGTAGTCCTAACTCGATGAGCGTAGGTACCATATTAATGATTGCATCTATAATTGTCATCATGATCATAGGCGCTTGATCTATTAATACTTGAGCAATAACTGGAAGAGCCGCGACCAATCCGTCGAATAGTGAAATAGCCGCTTCAATCAATGAAGGTAGTACCTCACTAACTAGTGCCGGAAATTCTTTAGCTAATATAGGTGCAAGCTGTTGTACTGCCTGTCCTATTCCAACTAAAGCTTGCTTCATGGCAGGAATTAAATTTCCTAAGAATGTCTTAGCAGAATCTACCATATTGCCAATGAGTTGTCCTATATCTGCATTAGGGTTAGCAAAACCTGCTACAAGGTTTGTCCATGCACCTTTCATCATGTTTGCTGAGCCTTGGATTGTAGTACTTGCTTCTTTGGCAGTTGTACCCATTGCTTCAAATGCCTCAGCTTCAGTCATAGTACCATTTCGAACAGCTTCTGCTGCTTCTTCTGCTGTTAAACCTGAAATATGCATTTCAGTTTGAACAACATGAATTGCATCAACAATATCGGCATAAGAAGAAATATCAAATTTCTGTCCGGATAGTTTTTCCGCGTCAGCAAGAAGTCGTTCCATTTCTTCTTTTGTACCACCGTAACCAAGTTTAAGGTTATCAAGCATGGTGTAGTTTTGTTTCGCAAAACCTTGGTATGCATTTTGGATGGACTCCATTGATGTTCCCATCTTATTTGCATTATCTGCCATATCAGTGATTGCAATATCTGCTGATTTTGCAGCAGCAACCGTATCACCATCTAATGATTGTAATAATGCGGCAGAAAAACCTGTAACAGTTTCCATGTACTCATTAGCAGAAAGACCTGCGGTTTTATATGCATTCTCCGCATATCCTTGTACAATATTCGCGCTATCTTTGAATAGTGTTTCAACACCACCTACAAGCTGTTCATATTCAGCATAAGCTTGTACAGAAGATTTTACTAATCCGCCGACAGCTGCAGTAGTCGCAACTAAACCTGCACCTATAGCTTTTGCTGCGCCTGAGAAAAATCCTGCGATTTTAGATCCTGATCTATCTGCACTAGTTTCTGCGCCTTGCAGTCCTTCGTCGTATTCTGTTTTATCTAAACCGAGAGTTGCTCGAAGTTTTAGTGCATCCATTTAGTCACCTCCTAGCTGAGACAGTTTTGATCTTATATTATCGATAATTTCATCTGCAGATCTTGTCTCAACGGGTTTAAGGGCAGAGTTTACGGCATCAAGGTATCTTTGTCCGTCGAAGCGTCCTATACCCTTTAAGTAATCTGTAACAAAAACGCGATATGTCAAGTCACGAAACTCTTTTTCGAATCTAGCCCTGACATATCGCATAAATGCTTTTATATTTCGTTTTGAGCCTCTGTACTCTCCATAGCAGAGCCAGAAGATTCGCTTCCCGTCATCTGATTCTGCAAGCGAAAAAGGTCCGTTAACTCAGGATCATTTATTAAATCTAAGAGCATCTTTGGCAATGCAATTATCGAAGGCGAGTATGTTTCAGGATCTTCTCCATTCAATAAGGCAAGTATTGCCAACACTTCTTTTTTGTGGTATGCAATTAGATCTTTAATCAAGACGATCCTTGGTTTATTACTTTTATATGTCTGAACGATTCGTTCATCTGCCATTATAAGAGTAATTGGGTCAATTAAATCTACAAGTAGGTCTAGGGCTTTTTCACCCTTAATATCAGATAATCTCATAAATAAATCTCCTTTATGCTCCTGTAGATACTGTTACCGCACAAGTCGCAGTATATTCTACGTTTTCATATACCATAGAAGCAGTAATTGTTGCTGTGCCTTCAGCTACACCAGTTACTACACCTGCTTCTACTGTTGCAACATTTCCGTCACTAGTTGACCATGTCACTAGTGTTTGTTCTGGAACAGTTGTTGCAGTCAATGTCTCAGTTGCCTCTACAGCAAGAGTAATCTCATCAGTATTAAGAGAAATTGATGGAGTTACAGGTGTTGGAGGAACAGGCTCTTCTCCGTTAACTGAATAAAATTCCATAGGAACTTCATTCTGAGTTGCAATTGTAGGATGTCCTGTAATCTCAAGTGCGATAGTACCTTTACCGTTCTTTGTTGTCTGAAGAGAAAAACCTCCAGTCGAAAGTCCATTCTTTAAATGGATTGCAACAAATCCGCCGTCGGCCTTATCACCAACCCACCAAACATCTTTGAAATCTGTAAGATTTACTTTTGTTCGAGGATTTACATGTGTTTCATCGAGCTCATCTATATCAGCTGCACCAAGTGCAAGTGCGATTAGAGCAGGTGAAGTTCCAAGGCCGGTTGTAGATAATTTGCAATCCCAACCATCTAAATGCTTACCTTCAGCCATGTTATTTGGCGCATTATCTACATCTTCGAAGAAATCTGAATATGTAGGAACGCATGAAGGGTTAATACCTCCTGTAGTTGCGCAAATAATATCTGCATCTTCTACAGTAGGATTAGCTGGATCAAATTTGTTTAATAGAATTCCTGCGTCCATCTGTAATGCATCAAATGTATTCTGAGGAATTCTTGTAAATCTTCCTGCCATGATTTTCTCCTTTCTAATATGGTGTTAAGAATTCAGCTAAAAGCTGTATGTAATATCTTTTCACATAATCATCGCCAGGCTCTGACAATCGCTGTGCGAATGGTTCGCCTTGGTAAAGATATGTATAACCATTATCAAGTTTTATTATGACTCCGCCTGAACCTAAATACTCGGCAATCTCATCTTTTTTATTTGAAATCTCTTTCCAAGATGGAGATCTATAATATAGGTTGGCATATAGAGAAGCAACTCCTCCAAGCATCCCAGTCGAAACTGAATATGCAATGAATGGATAAGTCACGTCATCAGGTACACTATTTTCATCGTACGCTGGAATGTTAAAACTTGACCAAAACTTATTTATTGATTGTTCCTTATCCATGTTTTCTCCTCACGCTTAAACTGGAAGTGTCCATTCTTCACATGAAACTTGTCGCATGTCAAGACCTGCACTTTTAGGTGTCTTATCGTCATCGCCATCAGAAGTAACTCTGAAGATTTTATTATCGGAACTTCTCCTAAATACGTCTTTTGGTTGAAGATTAAATGATTTTCTTGTAGTTGCAGTATATAAATTTACTACACCTGTTTTTGCAGCAATTCTAGCTTGAGTAGAATTATCTAATACCACTGCGCAATCAAATGTTGCTCCTTCAACCCATTCTTCAATGACAGATCCACCATAATCATCGTTGTATGTTATCTTATGCAACATTGTGCACTCTTCCATTTGTTCACTTAATAAACTCATGATAATTTCCTATATGCATTTAGTTTGCTACCAAATACATCTTTCCATGTCAATTGGGATCCACCTGATTTACCTGAAGCACCAGATGCTTTTGTATATGAATATCCACCAAAGCTTTCTGATTGAAATGGAGATTCTATTGCGGATTTGTTATTTGCAAGCCAATCATCAATCTCAGCAGAGAGATTTAAAACGTCGCGTGGAATGGCAAGGCTACTAACTTTTCCGATAAACTCTTCATCAATAAGCTTGTCAGTAGGATATAAATACACACCATCATTCAGAACTGATCCATTGATCATGAAGTACTGTCCGTCTAAAAGCTTATCAAAAACAAGTGACTCATTCTCGATCTTAAACGAACCTACATATTCTTCTTTTACAAAATAATTGTGAATATAATCAAGGACCTGTTTAATCATTTGGTTTCTCCTATTTCTTTTTGCTTGTTCGTTTAGTTTTAACAGGTTTATCCTCTTCGGACTGCTTAGCATCATTTGTTTTTATTTCCTCTGCGGTGTCCTTTTTCTTAAGATCTTCGATCTCTTCGATAAGAGGAGTTTTCTGTTTATTATCTGATCCGGACAACTCTTTAATCCTTGCAACACTAGGCTTTAAACCGAGGCGGGGATATTCATCCCCAACCTCGTATCTATAATTGTCGTCCTGGAGATCGGTAAAAAGTTTAATTACTTTATACATAATCTATCTCCTTTTTATGCTCCTGTTGAAGTAACTGATGCAATATAAAGTGCACCTGGGTTATAGAGAACAGGAATGAACAAACCAGAAGCTTTTGTCCAAAGAACAGCAGGATCCTTTTCCATCCACTGTGAAATAAATACATAAGGATTCTGGTTAGACTGATCAACTGACATAAACTTCTCAGCATCAACTTCTGGAGGATTTCCCCAAAGACCTACGCCCATGTTTCCGGCTGGGTTTGTAGCAAAGAATGTGATCTTATCTTCTGGGAAGTATCTCTTCTGAGTAATAACAGGTCTATCTGTTGAAGGATCAATTACAGCAGATGCGCCATAAGTAAGATCATTTACGATAACCTGAGTAATTCCAAACTCCTCTTCAAGGTAAGCTTCAAGAGCAGCAACTTTAACGAGTGCACCAACTGCAGCAGATCCGTTGATTGCAGTCTGAATTGATGCATGCTGACGCATCTTTGTAAGATTCTTCTTAGAAGTATAAATACCTGTAAGAGTAGTTCCCTTAGCAAGAGCAGCATCAATAATTGCCTGGATCTGAGCTGGAACATCCTCGCCCTCTGAGAAATCAATCTCAAATGTTGTCTGATCAGCAGCTACGCCATAATCAACTGTAAGATCGAGATTATTCTCTTTAATTGTAATCTTACCTGTTGCCATAAGTTCATTCTTAGCAACCTTTGTCCTTGTTACAACCTGATCTGCAAGTCTAATACCATCGTTAAGAACATAATCATACATCTGATCATTCTGAACGCCTGCGCGAAGAAGTGATCTCATTCTCTCTGACTGATTGATCTTAACCTTGATAAGACCCTTTTCAATGTTGTGATTATCAATAGGAACTCTAAATGTTGTCTGTGCCTCTGTGTCAAATCCATGGAACTGTGCCATAACTGGGATCTGATATTCATTGGCGATTGTCTGCCATGCAGCAGTAATGTTATCAGTCTTATCATCTCTGAAAAGACGATCTACAGGATCATTAGGTCTAGTTACCTGAAATCCCATATCAAGCCATTCCTGTTTTGGGATAAATCCCAAAATGTTATTCTCAAATTTTGGCATTTTATTTTCCTCCTTTAAACTATGGTCTTGTTACTGATGGTGAATTCTGGAATGTAATCTTTGTACCAAGAGCAAGCTTAGCAGCTGTTGCAACTACCTGAGCAAGTCTATCTTCATAAACTATACCCTGAGTAACTACAGATCCTGGCATATCACCATTTGTTACATCAACGTCTTCGTAAACAATGCCTTCAGCCTCACCATCGTTTGATGGATAAATTGTGCCAGCTTTTACATACTTTCCACCTTCACCGGTAGAAGTTGCGCCTGACTGTGCAATCTGACGTGTCTCTCTTACGCACTCTTCATGAGCTAAAAAATAACCAGGTGCGTAAACCTTTGAAGTATCATCTTTAATGAATGACATAGCTTATTCCTCCTTATTTGTTTTTCCATATAAGTTCTCATGGTACTTCTGAGCAAGCTCTGCAGCTCTAGTTGATTTTGTCTCACCTTTACCTGCAGGAGGTGTTTCTACTCCAGCACCACGTTTTTCAGTAGAAGAAATGAATCCAGACCAATCTTCTGTGATCTTCTTCTTTAAATCGTCGGCATTATCAAATGCACCTTCCTCGTTTAACTTAAGATCTTTGTACTCATTGAGTTTGAGAATCGAGTCAATATGCTTATCACCAACATTGCATTCAACTAAAAGTTTCTTATAAGCATCTTTTACCTTGGCAGCAGTCTCTTTATTTGTTACATCTGCCTTGTAGTCTTCGAGTTTCTTGTGCTCAGACTCATACTTTTCTTTCCAGTCATCAGCCGTAGTGCGATCTTCTTTAAGAGTCTCAATCTCTTTTTCAAGATCTGTTACTGTGTCAGCTTTTTTCTTGAACTCATCGCGCTCTTTTTTAAGATTATCACGTTCGTCCTTAAAGCCGTCTCTCTGTTCTTTGAGAGCTTCAGTGGTGTTTGTATGCTCAGCGATAATAGTATCAACCTGCTCTTCAGATAATCCCATTGTCTTGAGCATTGTTCTTGTTAATGCCATAATTTTATCTCCTTTTCTTCGGTGGCTGTGCTTCGCCATTAGATGTTTTTATAGAGGTAAGTTCCTCTACCTCCGATTAAAATTATACAAACTATTCAAAAAAAAGTAAATAAATTTTGGAAAAACTTGTGTACATTATACAACAATTGTAGTATAATATACTTAAGTTAAAGATACGGAGGTAAAAATATGAAAAACACATTTAGTCCAGATCGTTACGAAGTAGAGCTCGAGCAAATGGAAAAACACGTAGGTTTTCCAATCGAACAATGGGATGAAGATGATTTCATCGAATTCGTAAAACTTGTTACAGGCGACATCCCAACTTCAGTCGAGTTTAATGAGCAGTTCTTTTTAATCGATTATACTTGTTAAAATTAAAGCTGAGCTAACGGCTATACGGGCAGAAAGGAAAAAAGACATGGAAGAAAGAATTAGAAAAATTTATGAGTTTGACGTAGATAAACACAATATTACATTTGAAGAATATATCTCATATTTATTCAAAACATATGATGTAGAAAAAGACATTTATAATTCATTTGATGAAATGATTGAACGATATGAAATTGAACTTGGAATAATTTAAGGAGAATTAGATATGAAAGTAAGATGCGTAAGTAGATGTTGGATTGAAGATGAAAATGGAGAAAAAATCACGTTTGAAAAAGGTAAAATTTATAAATTTAAAGAGTCAGGCCCGGCAAACTGGCCAATGATTCTGATAAATGGTGAGTGGTATGACATTGTATGTTATCCAACAGATAGAAATTCGTATACAGATATGTTTGATGTAGATCTATTTAGAATAGTAGGAAAGAGGTAGAATAATATGAATTGCGTTTTATGTGGAACTAAAATAAAAGGTTATGGAAATAATCCGTGGCCATTATCAAATGAGGGAGAGTGTTGTAGAAATTGCAATGACACAAAAGTTATTCCTGCAAGAATCAGAGAACATGCATCACATCAATGCATATTCGAAAAAAGATATTGCAGATATGCAGAGAATAAAAATAATACATTTTGTTGTTTAGCTCCATCTGATGAAGAAATGACATGTAGATAAAATAAGCGAGGGAAAAATCCCTCGCTTTTATATTATGTACTTCCTAATTCATGTTTTATGATTTCTGTGTATTCTGGCAAATGGTTTTCAATTGCAGGTCTTAAAAATGGCCTTGATCTAACATAGCCATGCCCTAATCCACTAGAAGGAGGCACATCAAATTTTTCCCATCCAGGAGGTGGTACAAAATTTGGACCAGTTCCAAGTTCAACATAAGGGGCATATTCTACGTTAGTTCCAACGGTGACACTTTCTTCATCAGATTGAAACGTAATTGATTGTCTTAAAGTTCCACCTCTATAACCTGGAACTCCCGTACTTTCAGGTGTTCCAACTGGTGCTAGATTAGTGGCATAATCTCTAGCTTTTTCACCTATGATCATTAATGCTTTAGCACAAGCTAAGTCAGTAGCATTAATAATGTTTTTTGTGTTGTTTTCTACAATCTCAAATCCTGACATCTTATTATCTCCTTTAAATTATAATAAAGCCGTAATGTCTAAATGTACACCACTATCACACATGTTGTATAATTATTCTAGGAAGGAGGATCAATATGGCAAAAATAGATGAATTAATTAAAGAGAAAAAAGACGAAGAAGCCGCAATGACGGGCGTAGTTAAACCTAATCCTATATATTGCGAAACGTGTATTCACAGTCATGGTGATAGCCCATTAAATGATGGACCGGCTAAACTAAATTGCATGATGTATTATGACGAATCAAAACCTAGAGAAGTTTTATTTGATGGTGCAGAATGTGAATATTATGAAAAGGAGGACTAAGTCCTCCTTTTTTTAAAACTTATCATATCCCATTTCTGGATGAAGCTCCATATCAACAAAAAGCTTTCTGCCACCGTGCTCTGCGTCTGTTCCCCAGTACATTTTAGTAATTCTGTAAGTTCCGCCTCGTTGAAGTATAATCTCGTGTTCATGTTTTCCAAATGTACCATCTGACATTACATACAGAGCTTCTGAATCTTTAGGAACAAATATATTAATTCTTACTTGACCTGGATTATAGGATCCTCCACCTCGATTGATCGCTCCTGATATAAACTGAGGAAATTCTGCGACAGTTCCTATAAATTGATTTAGATCAGAATCTGACATATCTCGAAGCGCTCCATAATCAATTCCTAAAAATCCATTTTTTCCTTCAAGTGTTGAGAAGTTTTGTGCAGTCTGGACCCATGCATCTTCTGGCATTTTAGATTTTTCAACAAATGAAGTAAGATTTTTTATTGCATTTCCTTTACCTTCATTGTCCAATGAAACTTTACCTACGCCTTTAAAATTTGACTCAGACCAACCACTTGCTCCTGATCCAGAATAAGCATCAAATCCAGCGAGTGGTCTATTAAATCCACCTGATGCAGAAGTATATGATCTATAGGCACTCTTCTGAGCACTTGTCGCAGACGCATGAATAGGTTTAGACCAACTAGAGTACCATTTATCTCCGGTACCATAATTTGATGCGGTGTACCATTTTGCAGCAGCTTTTCTTTCATCACTAAAATCTACACCTGTGAATATAGGTCTAGACAGCACATTCACTTCTTTTCTAAGAGCGTCTCGTTTGACAAATTGTGCTTCATATTTCTTACCAAGCTTCTCAAATTCATCTAGATCTTTAAGATAACCTTCAAATTTATTAATCTGAAGATCATAATAATTCGTAGATATTTTAGCAGCAGCTCCTTCTGATTTAGCTTTTTCAATCTGCTCTGTAAAATATTTTTTCTTAGCAGAGATCGCGCTTTTCTTATTTGCATAATCTGCAAGAGTAACTTCTTCTTTCCAAATGCCTGAATAAGTCTTATTGATCTTAGCTAAATCTTTTTCAAGGGTGTTTAACTCTTTTTGTACATGTGTAAGCTTTATAAGATTTTCGGTTTCTTTGGCAGCTTTTTCTGCTGCAGCATCTGAGGATTGAGCCTTGGCAAGTTTCTTCGCTTCTGTAAATGCATCGTCCATCTCTTTGATGGATTTACCTTTGAATTGCGATAAGAATAGATTTTGTTCTTTGCTACTAGCATAACTTGCAAAATCAGAAAAATTATCATATTTAGAAATAGTCTCAAATAATTCTTTACCGCCATATTTAGAATAGTCAATAGCGATTTCTGCTGCATTATTAATAGGAGTTTTTTCCAATTTCTTAAGATATTTCTCTAAATGTGCATCAATCTTAAGTTTATCTGCGTCTGACAATTTACCATTTAGGTAATCATCCCAAATAGATGATGGTTTTCCCATCTTTTTTAAATCATTATAAAACTTTGTACTAGATGGACCATCTACCGCTTTAATCTCATTAAAGACGTTGCTCATTTTCTTGTCTTTAAATGCTTCTGCGATATTCACAGGCTCTTTAACGAGCCCTGATTTCTCACCATATCCCATTAAAATGTTATCGATTTTAGTAGCTTGAGCCTTAGGCAAAGTTCCATCTATGTATTTTTTCCAGTTATCTGATGGTTTTCCATCTTCTCCCATAGTCTTCCACAACTGGCCTGCAGTTTTTGAGTCTTGAGCTTTAATCTCGTTATAAAGACCTGTAATACTCTTATTTTTAAATAGATCTTCTAATAATTGTTGCTGTTTATTTTTAAATGTTTTATATGTCAATGGAACTGGGCTTAAATTATCACCTTTAGATTTAGCTTCTTTCCACTGATTATAACTCATACCTTTAATAGGAACTCCTGCAATATTGTCATATCTGTCATAAGTTGCAGGGTAATCGTCAAACTCAGCATCTAATGCACATCTACAATTATACACAAGACTTGGGTGTGCTTCTGGATCTCCTGGGTATCTAATAGACATTCCTTCAACTTTAAAGTCACCGTCTAATTTAGCAGTTTCTCCATCTAATTCTTGATGAGTAATTCTAGTTCTTGCATCCAATGTAGCAACCCATTTCTTTTTTACTTTAATTCCTAGTGTGTCAGCTTGCTTCATTCGCTCTAATCTACCTGAGTTTTGAGCTTGAGTCATTCCAGTCTTAGCAAATGTCTTCATCAAATTCTCATTTTTACCAGCAAGCCCTGTCGACACCCTTTTTGAAATTTTATCTAAGCTCTCACCTTGAACAATACCTTGTGTCAAAGCATTGTTTAAATTCTTCTGGTTCCATATGTAGTCTTTCTTTTGATCTATTTTCCACTTAGGAAGTAATTGAGGATTGTCTTTAATAAGTTTTGCAACAGCGTCTTGATTATATAAACCAAATCCAAAGTTAACTCCTGCGGTATGTTCTAAAGAATATCCCATGAAGTTTAAATTCTCACCAAATACATTGACAGCAGATTGATTAATCATGGCAGAAGCAATCTTATTCGAGTTATCTAATACAGCTGCAATTTCTTTTTTCTTCTGAACCCACTGTTTGCCAGTAAATACCTGACCTTTTCTCCATGCGGCATAATCTTCTTTTGAAATTTCTCCGTCTAGACATTTCTTCGCAAACTCTGCATCCTTTTCTTTAAACTTAGCATTAAAACTATCTAATTTCGATTGAATATCAGATTGAGCTTCACTAAATACCGTTTGAATTTTCTCATCTAATAATTTAATTTCAGCGTCTGTGTATTTAATTGCAGGATCTGATGGTTTTTTAACTACGTTTGCCATAAACATACACCTCTGGCTCATTAGAGCATAGTTAGAATCAATTTTAATAAATAAGGCCTAGAATTATATATCCTAGGCCTTAAATAAACTTTATTTATACTTCTTGTTCTTCAGGACCTTCCTGATTTTCTTGATCGTTTGTCAATGAATTAAGCTTGTTTGTCAATTCTTCATTTTCTTCTTCAAGTAAGTTTGCAGTATCTTCATCTTTTCTCATTAAGATGTTTGGTATCTCGTCAACTGAGATGAATGGAAGTTTTGTGAGTATTGTTTCATCGTCTAAATATTCAGCCGCAGACAATACCATATCAGTTTGTTCTTTCTGATTGCTGATTCTATTTCTTTTAAATACTGGAGTATCTTCAATTCCCATCAAAGCTAAAATTCTTTGAACAAACTCAATTACTTGATATTCATAATCGTCTGCTTCTTCATCCATAGGCTGATAAGCGGCGTCGATATGATCATTAGTTGCACCTGCTGCGACAGTATGTACATCTAATCCACCGAAATCTTCGTAAATTCCAGATCTAACAAGATCTAAGAATTCTTTTCTTGCTTGATAAGGAACTTCTTGTGTATAAGGTGTAACGGAACTATTATCTGTATCTGCTACGGCAATATGATTGAGCTTTAATCTGTCTCTAAATCTTGCAAGCTCATCATCATTCATTCCGCCTGCATTTCCGATCAACCAATAAATCTGAGCGCAATCATCAAGGTCATTTGCAAAGCCGCATCTAATAAGATCAAATGCATCTATACCGCCTCGCATTCCGACGATCGTAGATTGATGAAGCTTTGATCCCCAGAATGGAACAATAGGAAATCCTGGATAATTTTCTCCTCCTACAATCTCTTCGCCATCAGCTTCTGACGTCTGAATAATTTGTTTATACGGTCTTTTTGGTTCAACTATAACAAATGGATCTGATTTAGATTTTCTATATTTAGTATATCCGTCAACTTCATAAAATACAGCATAAAGAGGTTTTAAATCGTCTAACTGCCAAAACCTTATGCCTGCTCTAAGATCTCCTGTATCTTCATCCCATAAAGGAACAAACTCTGTGTATTTAAACACTTGTAAACGATCTAAATTCCAAAATCCAAAGCTGACTTTGTGAATTAATGCATAGTAACCTGCATTCTTAAGATCTGTATCAAATTTAGGTCCTAATGCTTCTTTTGTTTCGTCTATAGTGACTTGACGTCCTTTCTCGTCTGTAGTCTCAATCTTATGATCAGTGAACGATACGCCGTTTCCTAGCAAATAAGTGTTTCTTTGAGTATTTAATCTATGAAAGAAATTGCTACAAATCTTATTATTGCTTGCAGTAGGATCTACAATCTTTTCGCCTGTTACTGAAAAGATCATCTGAATGAATTCAAGAATTGTAACATTTCTCTGAGCATCATATTCATCTGCAGTCAAACATAATTCGTAGTCATCACTCGCTTTATGTATTGCAATAAATGCTTCAATTATTGATTCAATTGATTCACCATTGTTTAATCTCTCTTCATAATCCTGGAATGTTAACATATCAACCTCCTATTCATATTTCCACATATATCCTCCCGCACTTTTTCTTTTATTTAAACAGCAGGCAGATATATTTGTTTTGGGTATATTCAGATAATCGCTCGCATCTGTCATATAATCCCATACTTTTATCAGTTCTCCACTTTTTGCATATTGATAGACCTTTTTTGCTAATGGATGATTTTTTCCACTGTTTGCTTGACTTATTCTTAATCTATGTTCATCAGTAAAGGTCCTAACTTTCATTTTGCAGCGGATCTGTTCTTTTGCATCCTCATCATGATGCTTTTTGTACATGCCCCCTCCGCTGCCTCCTCCAACTTGATTATAACCCTTATTCGGATTTTTTAAATCTAAATCATAAATTAAATCCGCTTCTATTTTCTGAGCTTCTTTTCTGGTTAAATCTTTCAGCAATATATTATGTTCAAAATTGTCCCAGCCGTACTTTTCAATGTCTGCTTTAAAGACTGGGTTTTGATATTTATTACCGTTAGACCATCGTTTACTAGGAATCTGACAAGTCATTCCTATATATCGTTTTCCATTTATCTTGTTTACATGTTCATAAATGATATAATCCTTTTTCATATAAACACCTCCATATGAATTATATCATTAAATGATCACGTATTAAACTAGTAAATAATCATTTGCTACTCCTTCCTAAAATAAATCCTAATGTAATACCAAGTGCTGTACCTATAACACTTATTAACCCGCCTATCATTTTCTCTCTCCTTTATCTTAAAATTGGTTTATAACCTTCTAATGTAACACCTATTCGCTTTGTCTTAACAAAATATCTAGTAGCATCCATTAAGTGGTCCTTCTCTTTAATAGGAGTATCATCTGCTGCTGTTTCATCCCACGCATAGGCAGCAGCTTCATCTCTCCAGTTAGTTAGACTAGGCCTGATTTTAATCTTTCCTGACTTCAATGCAGTAGCAGTCATTCTAATTCCATCTAACACTGCATTATCTGCTTTTTTGACTCTAAATCGTGAGTCTTTTTTAAGCAGCGTAATAAATGATGCAGCAGAAGGATCTATGATTGTCTCTAAATTCTTCCTGTCTCCTACAAATTTTCGCAAGTCTATTATATATTCTTCATCTGTTTTTTGTACACCCATATCTCTGCCTGAGTAATAATATTCTTTCATTGCATACCAACTATTGCCATATTTGCCCCATAATATTGCAGCAAATGCGTTCATTGTACCATAGTCAATGCTCAAACACTCTTCTTCAGGAAGACCTGATGGTTCTGCAAAACAATCTTCATACATAGGAAAAATCAAGCCCTCTGCGAGAGCCCATTCTCCTAAAATATATCTTTTATAGTAGACAGTACCTTCATATTCTTTGCAAAGCTCTTCTACAAATTCTTCAGGAAGATACTTATTATCAAATATAGTGTAATGTTGTTCATAGATGTCTGCATCAGTATCTAAGAACTGCTTTAACCAGTGGTTTGGACCTTCTGGGTTTAATGCACCATCAAAACAACTATATGGCTTATCAAGACGTGATTTAAGAAGTTCAAATACTTCTTTATTCCATTCAGCAACCTCATCGCCATAACAATACTTAATAGAAGCACCTCTTAATTTAGCTACCTGAGAAACTTTCTCTGCACCTAAGCAATGAACTCTTTCTCCAAATAAATAACATGTGTTATCTGTTGAGATAGATCCAACTAAGCTAGCTCCCCACATATTTCGCATAGGTTCTAATATATTACGCTCAATAGTATTTTTAGAAACACCTAAGATAACACATAGACCATCTTTTCCCATTCTGTTTCTTATTCTCTTAGGGATCCAAAAATAATCACCATAAGTTTTCCCGCTTCTTGTCGCTCCAGTTTTAAAATTCCATCGATGCGAAGCTTCTTTATAAAATTCTTTCTGCATGTCGGTAAAGCCCATATATTATATCTTCCTCTTTCTTAAAGTGTCTCAGAATATTATTCGCAGCCTTCAATCTGTGCTAATACTTCATCTAATCTCTCAAGCGCAATAGTATTATCCACTTCTCTTCTGTCTCGCCAAATATCAGGACATCTATTCTTAAGCCAGAATACTTGAGCACCTGTATCAGGAGCTACGTGCCTCGTTTGAACTTCTCTCTTTATTAAGTTACCGTGTCCATCGTAAGTTTCCTTTACTTCTTCGTAATCATAGCCGTTCGCTCTTTTATAAAGAGAATTCTCAACTGTGAAATCAGCTAAATCTTTAGATCCTGAAAGTGCTGCTAAAAGTGCATCCTTTACCACTGGATCTTTTTTGGCACGGACAATAGACTTAGCACTTATTCCTAACTTTTCAGCTATCTGTTCTTCGCTAAGTCCGTTTCTTTTCCATGCTGATATTCGAAGAAGCGTATCTCCATCTAAAAGCATACATTGAATTTTTGTTGGTCTTTTAACTTTTGTCTCTGCCATATATATCACCTCTTATCGTTATTATATCAAAAATAATGCACTTATAAAACACTCATAAAATCATCTAAATTGTATACAGTTGTCTGACAAGTCAAGATGATATAGATCTTTACTTGATCTTGACTTATGATTCTGCTAGGGGTTGACATATTTCTCATAAAAAGTCAAGATCCGGGCAGCAAAGTTCTTTTATAATATACATTTTTATTATATATTATATATATTTATATATTTTTTCTAAAAATAAGAAAAGATCTTGTAGATCTTGACTTGAGACAGAGAAATGAACCAACCCCTAAGCTTCGTCATAAGTCAAGATCAAGTCAAGATCAAGTCAAGATCTATGTAAAAATTCAAGATCTTGACTTACATATGAGGAGCACATTCATATGTTATTAAAATAAAAAGTCAAGATCTTGACTTAAAAATCATAAAAATTTTATACTACAATTGTAGATCTTGACTTGAAAAACATATAAAAAATGACAAAAAAATAAAAGTTGTATAAAATACATAAACAATTAAAAAATCTGCAAGATAATTTTTTCTCAGACAGAAATTATTATCAGAAAATAAAAACTAGCATAAAAAATATTATCTGAAAATATTTTTTACGCTAGCTTAAATTGTCTATACAACTTTTGCATCTAAAATTATAGAAGCAATAAACGCCATCTTCTCAATTAGATCATCTCTATCAACTATGCATGTCCCATCTTCTAATTTTTCATGACTATAAATTATAAATTGTGCTGCTATTTTTAAGCACATTAACTCCCTATCGTCTTCGTTATTAGAAGATTTTCTAACATATTTTTCTAATTCCCCACACAATGTCTGTATCACTTCTTTATTATTTTTAAATTTTACTCCATCTCCTGTCATAACTACTCTCCTAAAATTTACATAAGAACTGGTTATAAATGTCTCCTATCATGGCAGTACAGCTGTCGAAATTTACGTTGATGTCGTACCAGCCATCTTCTCCAGTACCATCTTCAAATATGGGCCTAACTATCTCATTATCGCTGCTGTCTCTTAAATATCTTAATTCTACTAATTTGTTATTGTCAGGATGTCCAAAGATTTCCGTACATCTTAACACCTCTACGAGCTTGTTACAAAATTTTTGCTTGTCTTCAATAATATTACCAAGTTCTTTATCCATAGTTTTCATTCCTTATCCTCACTTTCTGTATATGGTTTAAAACTTATCCATTCTTTGATATACATTTTCGTTTTCTGTATATAATAAATACCTTATGCAATCTAACCCTTTGATGTAATATATCGGCTTACCATACTTTTTATAACGAATGTGGCATAACCACATTATAATTTTATCAATCATTCCTTATCCTCACTTTCTGCCTTGTATTTGTCGATAATCTCGAGAACATCATCAATCACAGTTTTTGGGTTTACCTCACACCAATAATAGGTTAAGTCTTTTATCTCGGCTCTTATCTTGTCAAGTACATCCGACTTGCCATCTTCATATCCGTGCATATAATTCTGCTCTTTACTCATGGATTTTATTTCGGTTTCAGATATTTCACTCATTCGTCTACCTCCACTAATTATTAATTACTAATGCTGCGTCCACAGGAGTTACTAATGCACCACCTGGTAATAAAATTTGCATTCCTGTAAGCAAATTTATCACTCCTATATCTGAATGATACTGATTATTAGCTTTTATAAAAATATTATTTTCATACTTAAATACGTCCCCTACTTCTATATCGTTTAAGAGTTTACTATGCTTTTCTGCTTTATCTATTATTTTCATTTATCTACCTCCTTAAGATTATTTTCAAAAATATCTAACATTGTCGTATATGAGCTGATTATGATATATTTTAAAATCCTATCGTTAGCCGGCATGTCTTGCAATGTTTTTTCATGATATGATCTACATGTTTTTAAATCTTCTATTGTTTTATTCACGGCCTCTTCTAATGTCATATTAATCCTCCCATAATTTATTTTTATTTCATAGCCTCGTGCGCTTGTAATAGTAATTCAATATTTACTTCTTTTATATTTTCTTGTATCAATTTAAGAGTCATTTCATAATATGCTTTACTGGTTTTAGTGCCTTTTCCCTGTAAGTATAATTTTCCATAATACTCTTTGATCATATGATTATGGCACGAGCTTAATTGCTCTAAAGCTTCACGTGCATTAATTTCACCAGATGATAATTTAGACATTATATTATTTACTTCAGTAGCAATCATAATATTTTCAACTTTTAGCATTTTGGTTAAATATTTCATTCTTGGTCCTCCGCGTAAATTCCTATAATTTTATCTAATTTAAACGATGCCACTTGTATCGCTATCATATTTATTCTCCTATACTAATTCTTCTGGTATTTCTTCGCTTAAATCCTCGCCGCAATAAGGGCAATAAACATTGTCTGCTTGAATTGTAGGAAGTTTATTTATATCTTCAATAACCGAGGGTTCTGTGCTTGCATATGCGGTTGTTTCCCACCAACTATTGATTAACCTTATTACATCTGATTTATTAATATACTCGTCCATAATCACTCTCCTAACTCATTTACTAAATCATCAATAATAAAATCACAATCTTTTTCTATCGCATTGTGTCCACCTAAAAATTGCGTTATAAGATGTTCACTATAATTGTGGTTTAACGTTGCAAGTGGATAAATTACACCACCTTGTCTTAGACATAATGACGGTCTTTTATTCTCTGGTAATTTAACTATACATAGCTGTGTTTTCATACTTACTCTCCTATATTTCCTCTAAAATTTCCTCGCTTTCTAAATGAAATATGCTATTGTTCCTGTTACTCCGATTGCGAATAAAAGAAAATTTCCCCATGGTATATGATTTCCATGTATAGATTTCACTAGATTTACACTTCCCCACCAAACTGCTATAAAGATAAACATTATTAAAATAATTTTCGATGTGTACATTTTTATTCCTCGCTTTCTACAATCCTTACTTTCCGTTCACAATAACAATTTCTTGTGATTTTTCACAAATATAATCTCCCTCACCTATATAAATACAAAAATCACAAGTATCATCACAAATTTTACCCATTACTCTCTCCTTTCAAAGTCTGCACAACTAAATGTACTAGGTTCTCTCAATTCAAATCTGTGTCCATTTTCACACTCAAAACGGTTTCTACTTATTTTCTTGTTATACTTACAATCCTTGCACATTCCATGTATAGGTGTGACAGGTGGTAGTGCTCTAATAATATCCCTATCTCGTCTTAAAAGCGTTTCTTCCCTACTGTTGTTTGCGTGATGTTCTGCACTTTCTTTCAATTCCTTTAAGGCTTGTTTTCTGCTCACACAATCATCACTAGGTTGTTGCTCTAGTGCTTTGATTGCCATTTCGCATGCATCTATAGCTATACATTTGTCAAAATCAGAAATAAGCCAACCTTCATCAATTATCTCATTAAGAATTTCTACTGCTTGCTCCTTAGTCATAATCACTCTCCTTATCCAAATAATTTAAAAAGTATTATTGTATATACTTCTCCGCATATCATTCCGAGCACAAAAATTAAAAATCTTATAAGTTTTTTCTCCACGGCTCTATCCTCTCTTATTGTCAACCCAAAGTGCAAATGCTAAAATAGCTCCCTGAATCAAAGTTATTCCTATTATTAATCCAATGCAAAATCCCATAGTCTTACTCCTTTCAATCATCGAAATACTCAATACTACATTTAATCTTGAATACAATTCGAATAGCTGTCCTAGCGAAAAGTGTTATTAAATTTTTCATGCTGTACTCCTTTACTCTTTTAAACCCCAGCTAACAACTATTATCGCAATTACTAGTCCTGCTAAATAAGCCATTGTTTCCATTTTTGTTACTCCCCTTAAATTTTAAATTCATGATCAAATATTATTGCTGCAACTCCTCCTAGTAATAAAGAAACAGGGATATACCAGGCCACTAATCCTGTGAGTAGTAATCCTAATCCTATTAAACAATACCCTCCTAATTTCATATTCACTCCTCCTTTATAGGGAGGGGCTGAAGCCCCTCATTTTAAACTAACATCGTTGCTGCAGCTTCTTCAAGCTGAAGTCTTCTTTCAAGTGAAAAATCTTGAGCAACTTCTGTTATACCATTTATTATTCCCCAATTTGTAGATGCATACTTTGCAGTAGCAATATCTATAACTTTTTGTGCCATATCATCTGAAAGTAATGTTGCAGTCTTAATGTCTTTGATCAATTCTTCCATATCAGTCTTCATTGGAATTTTTCCAGTTGCAATGATCTGATCAGTTACAACTCGCTTTACTTCTTCTATATTTTCAAGGCCGGCTCTTAATCCCTCTCTAAAATCTTCAGAAGTAATTCCAATATGCTTTTGTGTAAAAAGCTTTGCAGATGATTTTGCAATAATAAGACCGTTTGTACAAACTTGCTTCCATACAAAAAATCTTACATATAAACCGCATCTTCCTACATCTGAAGAATCTAAAGAAATTCCTGCAAAAAGATCTTCGCCGTCAATTGGAAGCATTTCTTTCTGAACAAGTCTAAGGTGCAATCTTTCTTCAGATAAGAATGATCCTTTAAGATCAAATGTTTTTGGATCAAATACTTCTGCAACTTCTTTTAAAATCTCAGGAGTATCAAATTGAGAATAAGATCCTGAAAGAATTCCTCTAGCGTGATCTTCATATTGACGAACAAAAAATGTTCTTTTGTCATCTGGGAACCAGGCATTTAAGTTCTCTCTAGCAAGATCTGAATGACCTGTCTCAACCATTTTTGTATAATATCTAGAAGGAACGCCGAGTTTGCCACAAAGATGAGACGTAGCAAGGTTTGACATATTGATTGCATTTCCATTTCCAAGATCAAGCTGAAGATCTTCATTAATGCTAAGGTCTTTAACTGCAACCTTATGATCTACACACTTAGATTGAATTTCATTTGCATTTTCAATTAGCTTATCAAAGCTCTTTGATGTCTGTAACATTTCTGATCCTAAGTTTTCATTATTATTTACCATATCTTTACCTCCTATGAAAAACTCATGTTTAACTATAGATATTATACAACAATTGTAGTATAATTTACATAGGATTATGGTAAAAAATTGTATTTTTCTAAGTACAATTTGAAGTATAAAATAAAAGAGCATCCGGATCAATGGATGCTCTTTTTGAGGGGGGTAAAAATATATCAATGCAAGAAAAACTTATAATGTAACTAATAGTATTATAGCATCCTTATTGAAAAATTTACACTAGTTTATTCCGGTAGATCCAAAACCATTAGATCCTCTACCCTCTTTATCTAAGCTGTCTACAAACTCTGCATAAATTACAGGTCTAATCACTAGTTGCCCGATTTTTGTACCAGCTTCTAATAATACATCAACATCGTTTGTATTATAAAGAATTGCGTGAATTTCTCCAGTATAGCCTGCATCAATAGGAGCATTTGCCGCGATTATTCCTAAATTTGAACTAAGCCCTGATTTACAGTGAATAATCGCGTCATATCCATCTGGAAGCTTTATGCCCATTCCAGTTGGCACCTTAGTTATTTTACCTGCAGGTAAAACTATATCTTCTGGCGTGAATACGTCTGCTCCTGAATCATTATAATGTGCTCGATTTGGAGCTTTATATCCCTTGAACTTGATAACTTCTATTTTCATTATTATCCTCCTTAAAATATGCAGTAGCAAGTTTTACCATCATATGTGCTTTTGCTTCTTCTTTAGATACCTGATGTTTTGCCATGTATCTAATAATATATTCATTTATACATCTTTCGATTCTTTCTTCGCTCGACATTTTTCTTCCTCCTGAAGAATATCTTCTCTAACTTCTTTTGCAAACTCAGTAAGTGTCACCTTGTCTGCAGGTACATTGTAAATAAAATCCCCTTTTTGTAATTCATCTAAAGGCCAACCTGCTGGGTTTTTTGTATTTTGATCCATAGTTTATACCTCTCTAAAATCAATCAACTCCTTGGCCATTTCTACGGTACGCTCTCTAATCTCTTTAGAAGGAAGTCCGATTTCAATCCAATGATTAATATTTTTTGCCATTCTATAACTTCGATCATATAACTTTATAGAGTCATACTCGTAGCCTTCATATTCGCGATCCTGGACAATATTCTTGATTGTGTCATAATCTTTATCATATAAATGCATCGATGTCACGAAATGAGTATATGAACCAACTGGGATGTCAAGCCTATGTGCAATATATCTTTGAAGTTCAGTAAAGAATGCAATGTCATAAGGAAATCCAAACCAGATGTCATTACTTCTCATCATTCCTGTACAGTTCAATTTTCCATCTCTAATGAGATATTGAAGAGCAATTGTACATGGTTCATCGTGAGTTTCAATAACATTTTTATTAGGTGTATTAAGATTGATCACAGCGCGTCTACTTGTAGGATCTTTTTGTAACAGCTCAATCATTTTTTCGATCTGATCAAAGCCAAACTTGTATTTCATGAGATGTCCATAAGCAGAGTTGTTTGTCATACCGTTGTCAGTAAGACGCTCCCACATGGATCCATATTGAGAAATAAACTTAACTGAATTAAATCCATTAAAATACCATAGCCATTCTCCTAAGAGGTATGAGGGAGAAATTCCCCTCACACCTACAATTGTATTCTTAGAAGCATCAAGTTCGATTTTAACATTGTTCATTTCTCTAGTTCCAGCTACCCGATCAGCATAAAGTAACTGCTCACATAAATTCAAATAGATAAAATCGATCTGGTTCATATTAATCCTCCCTAACCTTTAAAACCCATAAGCAATTTCTTGCCTGTTCTGCTGGAACCATTGGAGCCATGAGATTTGCAAGTAAATTAGAATCATAATATTTCTGAAGTTCTTCAAATGCCTCTTTTCTCCAACCAACAAGATCTTTCTTATAATCTTTTTGAGAAGCGAAAGTTCCATACTTAGCTTCAATTGTAAAGAATTCTTCAAGCTTTGCCTGCAGTTCAAAGTGATCCCATTCACCTATTTCTTTATTTTCACCAGATCCCAACATATGGTTTTGAGCAGCTCCTACCTGAGGATCATAATTTGGTGTTGACAGATAAACGACTGTATCAGGTCCGCAATGATATGCGATATTATCTAAAAAGTTATCTGCATTTGCATGACCGATATGCTCAATTACTTCAAAGCATGTAATAATGTCAAATGTTTGACCTAAATCTAATTCAGGTTGACAAAGATCAGCTTGTCTAAATTCAGCAAAATCAAGTTTTCCAAATTTTTCATTGTTCTCAGCGATGGTTTGACTTCTAATATCAAGACCTAAATACTGTGCAGGACGATATTTGTTGCGATAAAACAACTCAAGCATTTCGCCTGATCCGCATCCAAAATCTAAAATCTTTTGTCCGATTTTAGCATTCTTAAGTACATGTGTCCATCTGAAATAGTGAGCGAATTGATCTCTGTGATAAATGTGTCGCTCAAATTCATTTTGTGGTGTAAGTTGTGTCTTGTTGTAAATTTCCTTTTTTCTAGCCATTTTAATAAATCCCTCCTTATTCTTCGATTAGTTTAAATATTTCATCAAGTGTCATCTTAGATGTATCAATTAATGGTAAATGAAAGTCATTCGCATACCATTTGAATTGCTCATTAATCCATTCTAATTTTTCCATTATTGCAGGGTGTTCATTTCCTCTAGCTTCTAACCTAGATCTAAGGACATCTGTATCTGCAGTAAGTACGAGTGTTTTAAGTCCTAATTCTTGTTTACCAATCATTAGTACGATTCTTGCATCTTCAGGACAGCATTTAGCTTTTCTATTGAATACCTTTGGATAAATAAGTTCTCCTAATGTGTGGCGATCCCAGACTACATTATCTTTTCTAGAACTTTGTCTGTAAAAAATATAGTCAGATGGATCTGTAACACCACAATGGCAAATATCCAATCCATATTTTTCAGCTAAAATTTTCGCAAGAGTAGTTTTACCTGCACCATCAACTCCCTCTAAAATTATACGCATACCTACACCTCCCTAAAATGTTCTATGATTTTTGATACTATGTGGTTCATCTTTACACATAGTAGTTTCTTCTACTCGTTTATATGTGCCTCCATGTTGTTCGATAAAGCTCTTTGCTTCTGGCAAGCTTGTTGTAAATAGATATTCTTCCCCTGATCCCCTACATTCATACATTATTTTGATCATACCTCTTCCCCTTTCTTTTTAAATCCATTTTATAACAGGATCTCCTTGAAATCCCTTTTCCCACACAAACCAGGCATAACAAACGGCTGAACCTTTTGTTGCTGCAAAGTCACCGTTTTTTGCGCATATTTGTCTTTCTGAAAAAACATAAACTATTTTTGGCGGATATTTCTTAAATAATTCTGCTCTCGCTTTTCCCTCAAGAAATTGAATTTTTAAAAGCATTGCGCATTTTCCACCCATTCTTAATATCTCTAATGCTTTATAAACAAATTCCATTGCAAGAGAATACGGTGGATTTGTAACTATATCATCCATTATGGTTTCGTCTGTTACTAAAAAATTAAATGGCTTTTCATCACCAAATCCTCTATAAACCAAGTCTGTGCTAAGTACATCATAACCGGCTGCCTCTAACACTTTAGAAATATGACCTTCGCCGCAAGCTGGCTCCCAAATATAGTGGCTAAAACTTTCAACTTTTAACAGAGCTTCAACTGACTTAGGATCTGTCGCATAATAGTCATCTCTCTCTCTTTCTCCGGTTGCTATGTTTTTACTTATAACTGTAGTGTAAACACTGGGATTTTTCATTATTCACTCCCTTTCTTAACAAACATTCGATATTTTCTATTGCGGATAGTTTTGTCTACAATATCCACATCATATTTAGCTCTAACCTGTCTCGAAAACTCAATTCTACTCATAGGAGTAAATCCGTTATCCACACAAAATTCTGTATATTTTCTGTGCACGTCTTGAGTACATTCATTTTCAATTTTAGGTTCTGATGCAAAGAACAAAAGAATAGGATTATTATTGATCTCATATTCATCTAATTCTTTCTGGACCTTTTCTGACATCGTAAACTTCTGTCGTTTTAATACTCTCTCTAATCCATCTAAACCTACTTGAATTAAATACTCCATAACTTCTTCAGATCTAAGCTTATATTTGATATATGGATCGTAGTCAGGATCATCATCTGAGAAATAAGCTTTAAATGGAACAATAATGAGTCGTGACATAACAGCTCCTGTCTTATCTCTAATTCTAGGAATATTGTTTGCTGAAAAGATCATTTTTGCATAGTTATTAAAATCGAATGGGTCTTGGCCTTTTCTTTCAACGTTCAAACGATCTCCTGATGTAAGTTTTTTAAATACAGAAGGATTTCCGATAAAATCATCTGCAATATCATCACCGATATTTGCCAGTTTGTGGAAAAGCTCTGCAGTCTTAAACCGATCTCCCAATTCACCTAAATCAAGGGCACAAGTATTTTCATCGCCAAGTAGTGTCTTAATCATATCGAGATAAGTTGATTTACCATTTGCTTTTTCACCTATAAGAATAAATGCTTTTCTAAGCTCATTTCTACGATAGAAAGTATATCCAATTACTTCTTCTAGTAGATCTCTAATAAGATCATCGTTGCAAGCTAACTTATCAAGAGCAGAATCTGCGATCTCTGAATAAGCCTCATAGTTATAGTCAAAATTAATTTTATTTGTCATAATAAATTCAGGTCCAAACGGAAGTAATTCCTTTGTTGATATATCATATACTCCATTTCTAAATGCAATAAAATTCGCATCATTTTCTTTGGAATTAGTTTCTATTAAAAGATCTAAATATGCAATTACTTCCATTCTTTGGCTTTTTCTAAGACCTGGAATTTCTCGAATCATTTCGGTCTCTATTAGTTTTGTATCATCGACATAAATTCCATTGTGGTAAATATGAAGCCGATTATTTAGTTTTATAATGTTTTTAGTATTCTTCATATATCTAGCAAAATTTCCAAAGAGAAACGTGCCTTGATCATTAAAGAAAACAGGTTTTTCAAAGGCCTCATCTCGCATTAATGTGTCAAGTTCATTTTCATCTAATGGATCTGAAAGAACATAACCATTAATTATTCTGAGTGTTTCTCGAATTTCTTCTACATCAAAACTGTAAGATTGCAGTTTTAATATATAAGTAAATAAGCTCTGGTTTCTGCCGTCTCCTGCTTCCATTTCTAAAAAATTATATTCTGATTTTACAGGAGTTAACCATCTTGGTAGAGGTTGTAAATGATCTGAATCATAAATGATCTCTCGTTCTTTTCCATCAAATTTTAATACAGAGTAACTAGCCTTAATTCCTACTTTAATGTCTGCAGTAAGTCCTATTGCAAGTTGAGAATGGATTTTGCAATTTCTCTGTATAATTTCATTATTATTTTTGTTTAAGAAAAAGAAATGTTTACCTCTAGTAGTTTGATATACCCTACATGCAATCTTTAGTCCTTGTACAATTTCAAATAAGATTTCAGATTGCGCTGCATCATCAACATCTACCAAAATTACATCCTCTGCAAGTATTCCTGCGAATTCAGGTAAATCTTTTACTTCATCATAAGTTCTCAAAGGAGCATTCTTAAATTTTGCCAAACACTTTTTATTTTTAGTTGGAACATAACCTTTAAATAAGTCGTGCATTTATACTGTCTCCCTCATATTTCTATTCCGTATTGTCTGAGTCGGTCTTTTGCAAGCGAAATGTACCATTGCTTATCAAGATACTCAGGAACATTTTTACCTATTACATTGCCATTATCGAAAAAGCAATGTTCAGGAGTATTACCAAATTTTTCAATTGTAGCACCCGGTTTTTTAATTTTTCCAATATATGTATCTGTTGCATTTCTTGAAGCAAAAACTCTGTAGCATTTTTCTGTGAGGTGCTGGCTGTTATGCCATGCTCTCCAATATTTTCTAGAAAGCTTTACAACTTTTTGAAACATTATAAGCTCATTGCATGAATTTATAGTAGTTTCAACTGGAGTTTTATCCTTCATATATGCAACCATTGCTTTATTAATAATAGGAAGGTCATTGTCAATAGGGCTTAAATTTTTCGTATAAGATCCTTTTGTTTTAGTTTTTCCATCTGCAGATACCAATAAGTAATTGTTAACATCTTTTTGATAAACCTTGGTATAAATATCAAAACCCATTCGCATGCCAGTTCTTTGCTCCCATTCCCACACAATATCGTCTATTTTATCGAAATCATTTAATGATTTAATCTTAAATAGCACACCATCTGTATTTGATTGAACAAATAATTCGATATGTGGTTCTAATTTTTCGATTAGATCTACTAAAAATAGTTGACCATTTACACAAATCGCATTGTTATCTCTAGGATCATATAAAGGCGAACTAGAATCTTTGAGCTGACCAGAAATTGCATTGTCTGCAATTTTATATGGGAGTCGAGCTTTTTTATCGCCTAATTCTTTAAACCTAAGGTTTTCTTTGTGTATCTTCTCAAAATTCTCAGGATTTCCCATATTTCGATAACCCCAATGGTATTTAAGTTGTAGTGATGGATAATATGCAGTTACATCTGCCATAACATAAATGCCTTCGCCATAATATTTTTTAAGAGCTCCATGCGCTCCTCCCCATTTAAAAGTATGAGGACATCCGGCAACTACCGTTTCTAATTTTTTCGTATAATCTCTATTTTTAGGATTTCTATACCAGTTTTCAATGGCCTTATATTTCTTAAGTTTTAACGTAGATGCAATTTCAAAATCAAATTCATCATTAAACCGCTGGCCTTTACCACCTAAAATTTTTGCAACTCTTTGAGCTCCGGTTTTACCCAAATAACTCAGAGGCAAATTAAAGATTTTAACAAGACCCATTGCAGCGTTAAATTCTGAGATACGGTTCAAAAAAACTTTAATTGCACTTTCAACGTCCCATGTACAATATTTAATCGTTTCTTCTATCTCTTCAGGTGTAAGTTTTCGGTCAAGGTTAAATGGTACAGATGTTTCTTTAATACTTTCTCCCATAAAACCTTCAAGCGACTTTAAACCTCCATCGTTTCTAAGAGCAACGTCAAAATTGATCATATTTATTTTTCTAAATAAATTTGAAAACTGATAACCAGGTCTTTCATCAACAATGATCCAATCTGAAATTTCTTTTGGATTCATTCCTAGGATTATACCTTTTTCAATGTATTGATCATACCGGCTGTTATTATAACCTACCCATATATCATTTGCATGTTCTTCAAAGTATGTAGTCAATTTATCTGGATCATTTACAATTACTGTAACAGCTTTTGTATCTGGATCAATAATTACTACTAACCAATCATATTTGAATACCTCAAAGTCGAAAAATTGTAGCATAAACTATCTCCTAACACATTGTTCTGACCTCCATATTCGCGATCCTAGGCATTTTAATACGTAAAATGATATTTTATATGCCTAGGATCTCAAATATTAAAATTTACTCAAATACATCTTCAATTGAGATACTATTAAATGCACTAGGATCATAGTTGATCTGATATTCAAGGCCTGCTACATCTTCAGCAATGTCAAGAACTAATTCTGCGAATTGAGCATAGCTCTCAAATACGACATTAATATCATCTGATGGCTCCAAACTCTTAAGCCAGCCTACTGCAGATGCGATCATATTTGCATCGTTTTTTGTTCCATAAAGAACACGATTCATGAATAAACAGCAGTTTTTGTGAGGATCTTCTGTGATTCTAAACTGTACCTTGAGCATTGGTCTATTGTCTTTTGTAGCACCAAGCTCCATTTTATCTAATTTACATGTATAAATACCTTCTTCGATTTCAGGATAATCTCCTGTACCTCCATTTTTTACAATCTCCTCTGCGTCTGACTTGAGCTGATTGAGATCTACTGTCTGATCAAACTTTGAAAAATCCATAATTTTTCCTCCTTAATTTGTTTTATTAATTATTGTTTTTAACATATCTACAAGTGATTGATCTTGTAGTTTTTTATTAGCTTTAACCGTTGCTTTTTGTGAAAAAGCATAAAATGGCTTTTGATTATGACTACTGTAAGTGCTTCGTTTTGTATGCTTATTCGCCATAACTATCCTCTCCTTCTTCTACGACGAACAGGTGTTTCAAACTCAGCTTCTTCGGTTTCAGGTTCATTTATTGCCTCAGAAATAGCATCTGCAACATTTATAAAATTCTCTTCAGGTGCATTTTCAGCAGAAGTTCTCTTTTTTCTCTTTGGCATCTCTACAGGTGGAGTTTCGACTTCATCATAAGGAATTTCTTCGCCTTTCTCAGAATTAAGCTCATCTATAGCATCTAAATATTTTGCTCGTTCTTCAGATAAAGCTTCTTCGTTTTCTGCTTTTCTACTCCTTCTAGTAGATTTTTCTTCTGTTGTTTCTGTTTTTGCTTCTTCCTTAGGTGTTTCTGCAGGCTCTTCTTTTTTCTCTTCGCCACGTCTAGATCTCCTTGACTTCTTTTCTTCTGGGTTTAAATCAGTTTTTGCAACTTCATCTGCAGTTTCCATTTCTTCATCTGACTTAAAATCACCTATCTCATAATAATTTCTAATCTTATCGTCAACATACTTAAGATCATTTTCGATTGCAAGCGATGGAAACATTCCAGCAGGCGACTTAACTGTGTCATGGCCATTATTCTGAGTTAAGAATGTATAATGACCATCTGAAACAGCAGTCTTAAGAACAATTGTTGACATACCTTCAAGCACGATCTTGTCGTCTAGCAACTTGCCAATTGTCTTAAGTCTCTCGAAGCCATCTTGATCTGTATCAGTATGGCAAAGTACGTATACAATGACATCATGTGGAAGTGATCTTACACAATCTGCAATATCCCAGGCGTGACGACCGATCTCTGTAAATTTTTCATAACCTTTCTCAGCAGATCTTCTCATAAACTCGTTTGCCATGACATACTGGAAATCATCAACTACAATTGACTTATACTTCTTTGCGGCTGACTCAATCTCAGCAACAATCTGAGAAGCATCATCAGTGTTTACAATGTGAAACTTTCCAGATCCCTTAAATGGCAAGATCTTTCCTTGAACATTAATTACAGCAAGATCTTCTTTATCAAAATTTCGCATTGAATAACTTTTACCTGTACCAGATCTACCTAGTACATAAACTAAAATACCCATTTAGTTTTCCTCCTTATCTTCTTTAATAAATCCTGTGACCACACCGTCATGTATTACGGCCGCATAACCGAAGCCATTATACAAAAGTTCGCATAAGGCAATTGGGATATTATTTTTATTCATTTTTATCCTCTCCTTTCTCTTTTGTTTCTGCTTCAGTTACACGACTTGCCCACATATCTGCCCAGTGGATAATCATGTAGAGGGGAGTCTCTTTACCTTGAAGCATGTATTTTAAATTGCCATACATTCCGTTATGGCACAGGATCGCAAATTGTTCATCCTCAGTAAGATCAATAAACATAGATGCAATTGCAATAGATCTAATCTCATGATCAATTGGAATTAAATCTGGATTAGTCACAAATGGTTTTGCTTTTGATATTTCTCCTGACTTTAAAACATTTGGAATATAATTTGGTTTTTCAAATTGTCCCATTTTTCCAAGATCATGCAAAAGTGCAGAAATAATAATTGAGTCTTTCATTTGTTTAGTAAGATTCTTGCCTCCTATAAGAGCTACTGAAATCTTTTCTGCAAGATGTAGAACATTAATGCTATGCTCTAATAATCCTCCTTCTTTTGCAAGGTGATGACCACCTGAACACGGAGCTTCTAAAAACCCACAGTCGGCCATATAATCTAGTAAATCGGCCATTCCTTCTCGCTTAGTAGATAAAAGTCTATCTCTAAACTCATCAACTAATTTTGACATATTTTCCCCTTTCTATTTTAGTATTAATGGTATATCTTCATGATCTAATTCTATAAATTGTAGATCATCTAAGATCTTCTTTAATTTTTCCCATGCCGATGGATATGCAATAACCGCAATTCCTCCGGCTTCTCTTATTTTTTTACATTGATAAATTTGTATTTCAGAAGGTTTTCCAGTTGGTGCTTTTGTTTCGATGGCAACAAAATGACCATATACACAAGCAAGAATATCAGGAACACCTTTCTTTGTCATACTATTTGCAAAAAATTTAACTTGCCAACCACCTATACTTTCAATATATTTTTTTATTCTATTTTCATAAATTTTTTCTTGTCCCATTAACCTTCTCCTTGGATTATCTTCACATAAACATAATCGCCATAAGTACTAACCCATTCTTCTGCTTGGTGCATCGTAGGCATCCATATATCTACCGACTGACCAGACTCAATGCTTCCTAGTGTTCTACCTTTTTTTATTTTACTTTCACCATAACCTGTTTCAATGCCATAACCTGTGTCAAGAATTTCATAATATCCGATAAACTCTCCGATACTTCCATCTGGGTTTACTGCATTGACACATGCTACGCATCCAATCCATTCTCTTTTTGCTGCCATTATTCCAGGTCTTGTTTGCTGTCCGCTAGCCGTTGTACCATGATCGATGTAACAGGTACATCTAACTATTTGAGAATCATCTGTTAGATCTGCAATTTCAAGTGGTTTTTCAAATGCTTGTAGTTTTAAAGTAATACAACTAAATGCAAAAATAAATGTAAATATTATGGCTATTTTTTTCTTCATCATATCCTCCTTTGTAATTGGTATAATGCATCAGTATAGTCTTTTCTCATTGCAAGTGTTGAATATATTGCTTCTTCAATTGAATTTTTACAAGTAAGATAATAATAGAAACAAGGTTTGTCTTGCCCGATTCTATGAATACGTTTCTTAGACTGTTCAAATAATTCACTCCATTCAGTAGGTGTAAAATATATAATTTTGTTTGCTTTTTGAAGGTTCAATCCCATTGCACCCGCTTGATATTGAATAAATGTCACAGAATTACTTATATTTTCATAGGCATATAAATCTTTAACTTTACCGTTAACAATGCTTATTTCGCGTTCTAGAAGGCCACAGACATGTGTTAGAAGATCAAGCTCTTCATAAAAATTATAAAATACAATTACTCGATCATCTGTAGACTCAAGTAAATTAGAAAATGCTTCTAATTTACCTTGATTATATTGTCCACAAAGCTGTCTCTTATATAGTCTTTCTGTAAGCGAATTATCACCTATCAATTCAATATTTTCATCGTTATACTTAAATTCAACTACTAAATTTTTTCTAAATTTTTTATATTCATTAGTTATGTCGACTTTAATAGTTTGATGTATTTGATCAGGAAGATCAAATACCTCATCCGTTTTAAGAAAGTGACAACCATGATTTCTCATTTTCTTTTTGAGTCTTTCTTCATTTTTATAACCTGTAATCACCATCCTTGGAAATCCCTCAGAGTCATCCCAATAATAATCTATATAGTGATCATAAAACATTTTCTTGGGTATATTCCACCCTAACAGATTCATCTGGCTCCAAAGCTTTTCATATTTACCTCCTGTCGGAGTACCTGACAATAAAATCACATTGTCTGGTTTAAGCTTTAAAATAAATTTAGAACGTTTAGCAGTTTCATTTTGAATAAGTGATGACTCATCGAGCATTAGAGTAAAATTATGTAATAACAAAAGTTGTTTTCTTCTCCATGCTAAATCATAATTAATGACCATAACGCAAGGTTCGTTTGGATTTTCAGCAAATGCTTCCCAATCTTTTTTATCCCATTTTGTACAGTCATAAATCATTTTGAAATCAAATTCATAATACAATGTAAAATGTTCAATCCAATCATCAACTTTTGACTTTTGGCAAATAACTAAGTTTATCTTAGTACCTAGTTGTTTGAGCTTCTCACTGCCTGTATAGGTCTTGCCGAGTCCCAGTTACATGTCATGGTAATAAGCTACACGATTAAGATCTTTCGTCGCAATCAATGCTTCTTTTTGATGATCGTATAATTTTATACCTGGCATTTGGCATCACCTCCTTAATGTAACGCAAATTTTAATTCATCTGCATCAAAATTTAATTTTTCATTAAGTATAGCAAGCTCTTTATCAGTAAAAGCGGTTTGGCCTCTAAGTTTTGCACTAGCTGCTGGAGCTGATATATGAAGTAGTTCGCTTAGATAGTTACCAAAGTCATCTCTGCCCGATTTAATCATTGCTGTCTTAATTAATATAATTAAATCTTCCATCAATTAATTCCTCCTTAAATTTTTTAAGTTCCTATATAATAGTATCACATTTGATGTATATGTACATACTTATTTTAAAAAATTTTCATTTTTCCAAAAAGTCAAGATCAAGTCAAGATCTTCCACATCTTTACTTGATCTTGACTTGAACTCGGTCTTACTGGTTGATGCATTTCTTACAAAAAGTCAAGATCTTTTGCCCAAAGTCCATTTTATATACGTATATATAATATATTATATATTTTATAAATTTTTCTAAGTTAATAAAAAGATCTTGTAGATCTTGACTTAGGGGTAAAAAACATGGCAACCAGTAAGCTTCGTCATAAGTCAAGATCAAGTCAAGATCAAGTCAAGATCTAATAATTTTTAATAGATCTTGACTTGAGAGAACGCAATTGCTGTGCTCTCTAAATACTTATAATAAACTAATTTATTTTTCCATTCGGTAGGAATGGCATCAATTCCATAATATAGACCTGCCAATCCTCCTGCGATAGCAGCTACAGTATCAGTATCTTTTCCTAAATTTACAGCTGTCAATACACAATCTTTATAGTTATCTGTATTTAAAAAACACCAGAGAGCAGATATAAATGTTCCTACTACATAGCCTGAACTATCTAAATCATCAATGTTCATATTTTTGATCATATTTAGATATACGTCTGAAGGATCAAAAGTATGATCTATAATTGCTCTACAAATTTTAACATACCATTCGCAGAAAAAATTAGATCTAGCTGTATTATGTGTAAGTGATGCAACTTTTGAAATTTGGTCATCTGTGGCATCAATAAATGCAAATGGAAGTATTCTCATCAATGCTCCATTTCCGTTTGCATATTCTCCAGTTGATCCGCATAGATCAGTTGAAAGGCCCATAGAATATCTATGGATTGCTCCTGCAGTTGTTCCTCCTATGTCGAAACATACACCGTGCGGAGTATATGCACCTGTTTCATACCAATTTTTAAATTGTTCCATAATATCATCAAAATTAATTCCATTGCATCTTATGATAGATCTCATAGTCGCTACTATCATAGAAGTATCATCTGACCAGGTACCTATAGGTTGGCTATGAGTTCCATAACCAACCATGTCTGTGCACTTAAATGATCCTCTCTCCTTAAACTCAAAAGGAACACCAACTGCATCTCCTACTGCAAAACCAATAAGTCCATTTAATACATAATTCTTATTCATATTACTTTACCTCCAATCTATTTGCATCCATGGCAGCTTTTCCATCTTTTTTACCTTGTTCAAATGCATCATGATCATATATTGTAATTTTAGTATGAGTTGTTTTCCAATCAGCTGACATTTCTTCAAAAGCATCTGTTACATCTTTTGGTGTAACAATCATAAGTGCTGTACATTGTGCATCTAATTTGTCTTGAATTCCATTTTTAAATCCTGCAAGATAACTATTCATAACGCCTTTAGTTTCAAAGCCCATTTTTTTCTTATTATAATAGTAATTACTAGCTAGTTTATTTCCAGCATTATATAAATAAGAAAATGTGTTTAATGCGATTTGTGCATCTATCTTGTGGCCATAAAATACAATATTCTTTTTTCCCATAAAATAATGTTTACACCTAAAGTTTTTAGCTATTACACTGGCAAGGCCGACTTTCCATTTTTTCATCTCGTGTTTACCATTGTCATAGAAAATTTCTTCTGCAATATCGTTATCAATAGTGTCTTCGAGATCTCCTATCTGAATATCATATTTTGCCATAAGTTCCTGAGCTTTAGCTGCGGCTGCAATCGCCTCTTCTTCTGATGGATTATTATTTGATAAATCCAATAAGTTCTTAATTTTCTCAATGATTTTTTCTGACATATTTTTACCTCCTTAAATCCTCTCACATTATTGTGCCATAAACATGCGTGTTATTGCTTCATATTGATCATCGTCTGCTTCATATTCAATACGACTTACTGTAAAATTATCTTTCTTTGCGTTTATGTCTTTAGTATACTTAATACCTAAAAGCTTCAAGCAATCTTCAATAAATCCGCATTCACTATCTAAATAAAATTCATCTACTCTTTTCATAATTACACCTCCTGGTTTGCAATTTTACATAATTGATTCGCATATTTCATTATTTTCTTTCTAGCAATTATTAATTGCTTAGATGTAAGAAAACCTGTTTTCTGGTAGAATAAAGCGAAGCTTGTAAGAATTTCAGCATCAACTCCATTGAAACCTATTCCGTTATTTTCTTTTGTTTCATGACTGATCTGTTCATCATAAGTTTGCTTTTCATATAATCTGACTAAAGCTTTTCCTACTTGATCATCATATTTATTTAAGATCTCTTTCATTTTATCTACTGTCCAAATCATATTTTTACCTCCTGAGCATTAGCTTTTGTTTAACTTAAGTATATTATACTACAATTGTAGTACTTTGTAAACAAAAAAGCCGTAATTTTTTCCATAATTTTTATTTTTATTAATACATCTAATGTAGTATAATAGTATAGGAGGTATAAATTATGAACAATTTGAAACTTTTGAGAATAAAATCTGGTAAATCACAGTCCAAATTGGCAGATGAGACAGGATTAAGTATTAGAACATTGCAGATGTATGAGCAAGGCCATCGACAGATTGCACATGCCAGAATAGATGTATTGTTAAAGTTTTGTGTAGCTTTGAATTGTAAATTAGATGAATTGATTTGTCCTGAATTCGAAAATCTCTACGCTAGTTATGATAAGAAGTAATATTATGTGGTGGCGGAATAAGTAGACGCAAATACAAATCCATGAGGATGCGACAGTTAACGGTTGGCGGCCATGCGAGAATCGAGACTACGTGCCGAAAAAGTAGCGACAGTTGGAGAACATATACTCAAATCATGGAGAAAAAGGCCGTATGTAAGGTGTAAATCCTTACCCGCATAATATGAAAAAGAGGAGTGATTTCTCACTCCTCTAATTTTTGCATAAATGACCGGTATAATTTAGGATTAAGAACTTGAAGTGCTTCTAATAATTCATTAAAGATCTCCCAAAATTTCTTAGGTCCTATTTCATATTTAAAATCTTCATTTGAATTTTCTTGATCAGATTTATATAATCTATCTCTTAAATATAGAAACATTGCAAGACTTTGGCAAGTTTGGTAATTACAAGGTGAATTAGAATATTTTTCAATCGCATCGTCAAGTTCTTCTCTTGTTGGCATTTTAATCCTCCATCTGATTAATCCTATCTTTCAGTTCATCTAGCTCCATCATGAGCTCATGCTTATTTCCAGAATATCCCATTTCACTAGAATATCTGCCACGAGAATCTCTTCTTGCATTAGATCCTCTTCCTCTAGCATAAGACATTCCATCATAATTATATGATCTACCCTGTCTCATACTATAATCATCATAACTCTGGCCCTCATCTTCCATTGCTTCAATCGTTTTAATTGACTTGAGGAAGTGAGCAGCCTTGTCACCTACTTCTAAAGAAGAGGTGGTAAGCTTTCCGTCTGAACCGATTTTCATCAATTCACCTTCGAGCATTTCTTCGATTTTGTAATACTTGCCCATGTTTTCCTCCTTCCTATGCAACACGGTTGATAACAAGATTTGCATTCTGTACTTCGATCAACGGAGTAGGAGTTGTTGCCGCATCATCTGTAGTTGCATCTACATAATCTACAGAGACATTAAAACAACATCCCTTAGGAACAGTAATTAATGCGGTTGATGTTAAATTTCCATATTCATCTACTGCAGCAGGAGTATAAATTGCTCTGCTTGTAAGACGAGGCTCACCGCAAACTGAGATTGCTAATGCGATCGGAGTTACTGCTCCACCTGTAGGAATTGCTACATTTCCATTGAAAGTTACCTGATACCTGGCAAAACAATTATTTGTTTTACCTCTGAGAATAAAAACCCCTGTTTCATCTTCATGAAAAACGCAACCTGTGTTGCAAGGGATAGAAGAATTGAACAAAATAGGCGAATTTAAAGCCACATTTTGAACTGTATTTGCTACATATTCTGCCATATCAGGTCCCTCCTTTACATATTGCATCCACATCCACAACCATTGTTATTGCATGTAAAAATTGGAGTTCTTCCATATACTGGTGTAGTAGGTACAGGACAATTTGAAAGACGGTTGTAAAGAGCATCTACTTCATCATTTAATCCTTGTGCAATAAATGCATTCTGAGC
>Ga0310786_10000879_pt1 | contig 47668 bp, 42 predicted proteins | sample AusTroGonzalo_MG_FD_203881 | JGI IMG/M metagenome (GOLD analysis project Ga0310786, IMG submission 203881) | Bovine rumen microbial communities from tropical cattle in Woodstock, Queensland, Australia - Gonzalo_03 (v2) (version 2) | ecosystem: Host-associated > Mammals > Digestive system >...
TTGCCACCAATCCTCGATCCACCATTTCTTTAGTGGCGTGTCCTCCTTTTACCTTATAGAACTCCTCGACACTCGTGGGATCCTCATACCAATCAAAAGCATATACCGCAATCTCCACGTCAGGATGTAACCGGCTAAGGCGTTTTGCCATTTCCTTACACATCTTGTCGCGTTCTTCATGTTTTTCTTCCTCGGTCCGACCATCTTTCAGCTCCTTGTACTCCAATTGAACCTCCTCGCCCTTTCCGTCAGTATATGCTACAAATTTCCAAAGAATATATTGCTGCCATTTGCCATCGGCGATGACATAGTTCCACGCTTCTTGTGGTCCCCACCAGTCTTGACGTTCCATATCAACCCCAGGGAATTCCTTGATGACACTTTCTGTAATGGGAGTGAATTCAAGATGGTCTCCGTGGTGTCCATAGTCGTGCCAGATAATTTCATTCTTGTCTTCATTAATCTGAAGTCCTACGTATTTATCGTCTTCAGAAAGGTCTTCATCTACCTGCTCTATACTTTTTTCGCGCACTTGCTGCTTTACGTACGCTGCTACTTTTGCTAAATCCTCACGACGTTTCAGGATGAGGGATGTTCCATGACTTTCGCTCATAATATGTATTTTTACTTTTTTTCTTCAATAGCCTGAATAATGCTTTGTCGAATCCACCAGACAGCATAAGAGATAAATTTGTGATCAGCTTCGAGGTTATACTTCTCTGCTGCCTTTACCAATCCCTCGTTTCCAATCTCTATCAGCTCTTCAAGCGTTAGCCCTTTTTCTTGATTCTGATACTGTGCAGCCACACTTACGACAAATCGCAAATTAGCCTTTACCAACTGCTCCCTCTCTTCACAGTCTGTACCCTTCTCTTGCACAACCTTAAGTAGTGCGAGTTCTTCCTCGTGAGTTGGCAACGGTGTTCGACCGATTTCCTCAAGTATTTCTTCCAAACTTTGTTTCATGTCTTTTCGTTTTTATTGTTTTGTGAAGATAATATAGTAACAATCGGAGAAAAATTCAAAAAACAGGGCCGCTCGGCTCTGCCGCTTTTTTACAAAGAACTTTTTTTCATTGAGCACTTCTTATATTGATTTTTCCCCTCTGTTACAATCTTTCAATGACAGTCTTAATGACAGGTTCTACATCATTAATACAAATTGAATCAATGAAGGCTTTCTGCAATTTTGGGAACAAACCAGAAAAAGAACCATCACCGATATCTTTTCCTTTTGGAACAACAAATATCTTTCTATACGTCCGTGATGGTTCAGAATACACAAAGCCTAAACTCTTTAAGTACAACTCATCATCCAACTTTAATCTTTCATTATTAAAATTGAAATAAAAGAGCAGCATCGAGTCCGTATTAAGTGAACGCCACCCGAGCTCTGTACCTTCAGGCCATGCTTCGTCTCTGAAAACATTATCCTCACCACTCAGGAATACACGTTCCAAATCCTCTATTGTTTTTTCACAATCAAAATTTGGCCGGACTTTTGATTTACTGTTTATTTTAAATCCCATGTTTCTTTAATTCTTGATGAGTTAATATAGTAATATTCGGCGAAAAAATCAAATAACCAGAAGAACTATTTATGATCCAGGTAACTGTTTTATTACCTTTTCAATTTCATTCAACACGATTATACATTCATTGTACATAGTATTCCAGTCTGACGCAATGGCATTTGCAGATTTAGAATACCAATTGGGAATCCTTTTTGAAATAGAAAAATATGAACCCTTTTGACTTTTGGATGGATTATAACTCCAGTTGGAGAATGGATTTTTGTTTATTATTATCCCGTTATTTGTTTTCGTTATTTTTTTATTCCAAAAATCCCAAAACGCATCAGCCTCTATACTCTCATTTAGTATCTGAGCCTTGAAAGATCCGTCTTGGAATTGTATTCCCAATTTATAATCATTGATTGAACGTACATCTTTTTTCTCCGCCAATGCAACGCCATGAGTTTCTGAAATATCAAAATCCTTATAATACTTAGTTTTATTCTTAATATGTGAAAGGAAACATTTTTGAAAGATTGTTTCAAGGCCGTTGTCTGCAATATAACTGCCATTTCTTTTCTTTTTATTCCCATCTACAAAGACATTTAGATACTGTTGATGATTATTTATGAAATCATCTAAAACGGTTGCAAGATTCGTTATGCAGGACAAATAATCGTTTAGAATAATATAATCATCATTTGGATTGGCATTAATAAGTGTATCTTTGAGTGCAATTGAAAAATCTTTATATGTAGTATTTAACCAAACTCTATTTGTACATTGAGGCTGTTCATTCACAAGAGTCAAAAAACAAAAGTGTTTGTTTAATGCTTTATAATCATCTATTATATGTGTTTTACGACCGATTCTTACAGGATTCCCATTGATAATATCATAGTATTTGTCCAACTGATTGTTATGCTGAGAAGATTTCACCTTGTTTTCAATCACCCAACATGTATTATTGTCTGTTATAATGAGAATATCGATATCGTGATGTTCAACCTTAACTTCAAAGGAAGAAAAATTCTGACTATGTCTTACGCCAAACATAGAGCATAATAATGCTGACTTTTGTTGCTTGTTTATTGCATTGCAATCATCAGAAAATATCCAACCAATCACAGCAGAATGAACTTTCTCCACATCTGCAACTCCAATCCTATCAAAAAAACTTCCATTCATTCTTTTCTACGATTACCGATACATCGCGAGGTTCATATTTATAGTTATTCTTTTCTTATCTACCATAATTGGTCTTTAGTTGTTTTAAGCTTTAGATTGGGTGCAAAGTTACGAAAAGTCGAGAGCAAAACAAAAGAATTTATTCATTTTTTTTGCCGAGACGGAGTAATTTCGCCATCTACATGGCAAAGTAATAAAAAAGGATTATTCCACAAAACAATTCCGTGAAATATTTGAGTTTCATTTGCTTTCAAGGTAATTGAAGACACCTATCATGGCACTCCAACCCAAAATGAATATAACAGTTTCAATAATGGTCATAGTGCATTGTATTTTTGTTTGACAGACATAATATAGTAACAATCGGAGAAAAATTCAAAAAACAGGGCAACTTTATTTTGTTTTTTGCCTAAAAATGTGTATCTTTGTAGTCAAGAAACAGAAGAAAAGTTATGCCGAGAAAGAATAGTGGAATGTGGTACGAGGTTCACCCGACGCCAGTGAAGGGCGAGGACGGGAAGAACCTGGTGTATGTCCGTCCGAAGAGCGGGCAGAAAATGACGATGAAGGAGTTTGAGGGCTACTGCGAACGCAACTACGCCCTGCGCTATGGTGAACTGAGCCGTGCCTTCGATGTGTTTATGCGGGCGGCGGGGGAGTTCCTGGCCAAGGGTTATCGCATAGATACACCCATCGGCTCGTTTGCCCCCAAATTGTCGCTGGCCAAGCAGGTGACCGACCCCGACCAGGTGAAAGACTGCGACGTGAGGCTGGAAGGCGTGGAGTATAACCCCGGGAAGCTCTGGTACAATTCTATCGAGAAGTGGCTCGACGGATTCCGGCGCTACGATAATCCTGACACACAGGCTATTATGGCCGACAAAGAGAGGTTGGAGCAGGTCCTGAGGGACTGTATGCAGAAATATCACGGTTACATTACTGCCGGTATGTTCTCGCGGGCCTCTGGGCTGACGCTCTACTCCGCCCGCAAGCAGCTGAACGAGTGGACCAAGGGCAACAACCCCAAACTGCAGATGACGCCCCGTGGCAAGGAGCATATCTATACGGAAGTGTGATTAATGCACAATTCACAATTCATAATTCACAATTGATGGTCATTCGGTTAGAGAGCGTTTGAAATCGGGTACAGACGAACAGCCGTTTGGGTATAGGCGAATAGCCATTTGGGTATAGCCGAAAAATCTTTTGGGTATAGGCACACGACGAAAAATGCCGTCTTTCTCCCTGTTACCCTTAGGCTCCTCCCGCCAATCCTTAGAGTTTCCCACTTGTAGAGCCTCGTTGTGCTCCCCAAGGAGTTCTCGAAGGAAGACCTGGTGAACCTCCGTCTGGCCAACAACGAGTCGCCAGTAGTAAAGACCGTCATCTATCGCTGGGTGAAAGAAGGCCTCATCGTCAAGATCGGCGCCAACCTCTGGCAGAAGATCCAGTAACGAAGAAGCCTCCCTGGGAGGCTTCTTTTAGTACAACGTCACTTGTTTTAGTCGCACTATTCGACCATTTTTGCAGGATCTTCTCGCAACACATCATAGAAAAGTGCATTTTTATTGATTTCGCCGCTCAAAAATTTGGAAGATTAGAGAATAATTCTTATATTTGCAACGGATTTGCGGTAAAATTGCCAAAAATCCGTAATGTAAATTGCGAAATTACAAGTTAAATTCCTGATAATTATGAAGATAGAGCGGCCAATATATATGCAACAACTCATTGATTCGAAAGACAATGGGCTGATAAAGATTGTGACTGGATTGAGGCGCGTGGGCAAATCGTACCTCCTGAAAACGCTGTTTAAAGATTATCTGCTGGAGGCTGGCGTTACCAAGAGTCATATCCTCATCATCGACCTGGAAGACCGCAGAAACAAAGCCTTTCGCAATCCTGACTATCTGCTTGATTGGGTGGATGCGCAAATAAAGGATGAAAGCCTGTATTACATTATTATTGATGAGGTGCAGCGCGTGGACGATTTCGTGGATATGCTAGGTACACTGGTGGGAATGGAGAATGCTGACGTGTATGTGACTGGCTCGAATTCACACTTTCTATCGAGCGACATCGCTACTGAGTTTCGTGGCCGTGGTGACGCAATCCATGTGTGGCCGCTTACCTTTAAGGAGTTTATGACGGCCTACGAGGGCGACATCGTGGATGGATGGCAGGAGTATTACACCTATGGCGGACTGCCGAAAATCCTCTCAATCAAAGGCGATGACAAGAAGGCTACCTATCTCAGAAATCTTTATCGCACGGTGTATCTGAGCGACATATACGATCGCCACGACATCGAAAACAAGGCAGAATTTGAAGAATTGGTGCGCATACTGGCATCGAGCGTTGGCAGTCCCGTAAACCCCACCAATTTGGCTAATACCTTCAAGAGCGTAAAGCGCCTGAACAACATTACAGATAAAACCATAGAGACCTACATCGGCTACCTGGCGGATGCTTACTTGATAGAGAAATCAGAGCGTTACGACATCAAAGGACGCAAATACATTGGCACCACACCTAAATACCATTTCAAAGACTTAGGCCTGAGAAACGCCATCCTGTCGTTCCGTCAGACGGAGGAGAACCACCTGATGGAGAACGTGATATACAACGAGATGCGCTATCGTGGATTCCTTGTGGATGTGGGCAATGTGTACATCCGCGTGAAGGACGAGAACGACAAATGGCAGCGTGTGACGCTGGAAGTGGATTTTGTCTGCAATCTGGGCTCACGCCGCTACTATCTGCAGTCGGCTTACAAGTTGCCTGATGAGGAGAAGATGCAGCAGGAGAAGCGCTCGTTGCAGCATATTAGCGACTCGTTTAAGAAGATTGTTATTGTAGGCGAACGCATGAAGTTGCGCCGCGATGAGCAGGGCATTGTGCTGATGGGAGTGTATGAGTTCCTTGCAGACCAGAATCTGTTGGATGTGTAGCGGGAACAGTCAAAGCCCCGATAGAAGAAGCATCATTCATCAAAAATCTGGCCTGTCCAGTCCCAATAGATATTCCCGTCTTGTCCGACTTTCACCATCATGTCTTCTCCATCGTCTCTGGTAACATAAAAAAACAGATCACCATGTTTATTTTGATGACAAAATTCGATGGAAGCATCAGCAAACTGCGAATACTTCTTAAGACCGGAAAGCTGTTCACGCAAGATGTCGATAAGCTCTTCTTCTGTATAAGTACTGCCGTCGATTTCAAATGTCCGTTCCATAACTACATGGTTTTACATCGCCAATGATTCTATCATTCTCTGAGTTTCCGACTTGTAATGATGGGGGTATTTTTGCGAAATCCCCATTATCAAAGTTTTGATGTAACTGAGCGTATGCACCAACTCGGCAATGACAGTATATTCGTCGTCCTTATGGGGATTATGATAGCCAGCCGGGATGTTAGCGCAACTCACACCGACACCGTTAATTGTCAGGGCAAAGATATCGCTGCCCTTACCGTCAGTTAGTGTATATCCATTCGCCTCCAAGTCTAATGCATTGATGAACTCCTCACTGGCACAAGGTATTTCCTTTAAGGTGGTATGCACCTCTTCTCCACCTTTACAATCTGGTTCCAACACATAAAGACTATCTGCAAAGAAACTCATATCTGCACGGTTGCTGCCAATACAACCCTTCTCTTCGCCAACAGCCATAAACACCTTCAGCCGAGGACACTCTTCTAAGCAACGCAGACAGATGTAGATGCCATTCTTGTCATCAGCCCCTAGCCCTTCACGTCGCTGGTTCTGCTCGCTCCAGCCGTAGAGCATCCCATCTTCCTCTTTTACTTCGAAATCTTCGCTATGCAATTTCTGTACTTGATCCAGGTGGCAGGCGAGCGTAGGATAACCTACACCCGCCTCACCTTTGGTGATATACAGATTTCCAAGCTTGTCAAAACGGACTTCTGCTTCAGGAATATGTTTACTGACATATTCCCTGACAAACTGTATCATTGGCCACTCGTAGCCCGTAGGACTGTGGATGGCATAAAGTTGTCGAAGCAGTTGCATATACTTATTCTATATTTTCCTTTTCTTCAGACTTCTTCCCCTCTTTCAGACTGCGCAGCTCGTCGAGGTAGCTGGCGGTGATGATACCAGAAGGCAGAGCGATAACCGCTACGCCGAAGAGTGACGAGAACATACTGATGAGGCGTCCAAGGTCGGTGGCAGGGCATAGGTCACCATAACCTACAGTGGTCAGTGTCACTGTTGACCAATAGACTGCATCAAAGAACGTGCTGAACGTTTCATTGCCGGTATTTGGATTGATGCGCGGTTCGAAGTTGAACATCACCAATGCCGTCACGAAGATGTAGGCAGCAGCAAAGAGCAGAACAGTTGTCAATACCTGACGTTCCTTCTTCAGTACCTTTACGAAGAGGAACACTTGGTCGGAATAGCGCAGAGCCTTTAGTAGACGGAGAATCTTCAATAGACGCAGCGTACGTAGAATCTTGAAGTTCGCCCCTAACAACTGGAAACTGGGCAGGATGGTCAGTAAGTCAATGATAGCCCATCCGCTATAGGGATAACTCACAAAAGAATGCTTGCCCTTACCTAACTTAAAATCTGCCGTCACCCATCTTAAGATATAGTCGATGATAAAGATAGTGGTGGTGAACACCTCAATATAGGTGAATATTGGACGATGCTCCCAGAACATCAACGGAACTACGCTAAGGATGATGATAACAAACATGAATACATCGTACAGATGGCTCCACACGTTGCTACCATCATCCTTCTCGATGATCTCATATATTTGCTTGCGCGTCATTTCTGTCAGTAATTATTCACGATAATAGTAGTTGTGAGACTACAGATTTACTATTCGTAATATTTTATGATACGCGTCTGCTCCATTTCTTCACCCATCATCGACACCTTGCGACTAATCCAGTTGCCATGATTATCGTACTTGTAGTCGGTGAAAGGCGTGTAAATGTCCTGTCCCCCCATATTGATTGACTCTGAGGCGGGAGCTCCCTTTTCATTATAGGTGCGTTTAGAGACGATTTGTTGGCCCATTGTATCCATTGACTGACTCACTATCTTACCATTTTCCCACTTATAGGTAATGGTAGCCTGCCCCTGTGCTATAGTCCTCTTTACAGATTGTAGATAACCGTTCGCATCATATTTGGTATCGATAATATCCTCCCCCTGCATTTTACCATCCACAGAAAATGAAATGGTTCGAGTTTGTCCCATCATACTGGTTGTGATAGACTTCACGGGACCTGTGGCTTCATTAGCCTCAACGTCATGGAATTTAACCTGATTCTGCTTGTCCTTTGAGGAACTTGCCTCCTCGGCTTCACGTTTTGCTTTTTCCTCAGCTTCACGCTTTGCGGCTTCGCGCATTTCCTTTTCTTTCTGAGTTTGAGCCTCGTATTCAGCAACCTCTTTATCAAACTGAGCTTTCTGAGCTGCGGTCATCTTTGTGAGGTCGCGTACTAATACAAATTCTTGTCCATCAAAATCAAGAACCATTTGCTTTGGATTGTATGAACTGATGGTATAAATATTTTTGTTCCCCACCAAAGGCTGCCATCCCTGACGCGTCTCTTTGATGGCTAATTGTTTGAAAGCAGGAATAGCCGCATTGATTTTCTGCTTCTGGGCGGCTGTATAGTTTCCATACTTCTGATAATCCACGTCAATGGTCAACTTGTTGAGTGGTATGGCAACCATTGTTATGGCGTTGCCATTTAGCGTCCACTTCTCATCAGTGCGTGATTGAACCATATCAAACGTACAGTTGATACCGCCAAGTGGATAAGTCAACTGCTGACGTCCCTTCAGCGTCTTTGTGCCATCAGCACTGAAAATCCACGTCCTATCAATGCCTTTTTCGTTCCAAGTACCTACCAGATTGATTTTCTGGGCACTTACATTCAAAGCCATTACAAAGGCGATAGCTAAAGAAAATAGAGTCTTCATAATTACGTCTTTCTTTGTTTATGCATAACTAAATAATGTTTACTAGGATGAGATTAATCTTTCTTAACCATCTTTTCCAATGCATTTTTAAGATAATCGTTGCCTGTTGTTTCTGCCAATTCAAATATCTGTCTTGCAACATCACTTCTTTCGGCTTCGTTTTCAATGTCATTAATGAGATAAAGAATTCGCTGAGCAGACTCCTCATTATTCATGCTTGCCAAGAACTTAGCTTCCTTGAGAACAACAAATTTCGTATTATCAACATCGCATCTCTTCTTAAGCTCTCTATTAAGAATATGTGCCTTCTCAAAATCTTGATCCTCACACGCTGTTTCAATTAGACCAACAAGCCACTTGCTTTCTTTAGACTGGACATATCTGGTGGCATCCTCGAGTTCTCTTTCAGCAGCCTTTCTCTTCTTTTTGGGAGTAAAGGTACTTTTGCGCATCTTTTCTACCTTATTCTTCATGTCTGCTAAAATCTTGTGAGCTCCTGCAAAGTCATTATTCTCACATGCTGCTTGGTAATCTGTATAAGTAATACCACTTTTTGATTCAAGTTGCGATAGCACTTCCTTTGTCCTATCCGATACATTTGTCTCAACGGCCTCTTCTTCTGTGGAAACTTGTTTATTACCACCTTCACTACATCCCACGAGGCACATTATAAAACAAACGAGTGCAAAATAATTAACCTTTTTCATTTTTATATCCTATTATACTGTTTGCCTACTCCCTTTCAAGCGTTTCGGCATTCTCTATTTTCAAAATAATAGTTTATTTAAATGCTCCTCCACGAACGGCCTCATTTAATGTATTTTGAGCGGCCTTAATATCATCTCTATTGGTGGTGCCTGAGATAATCATTTTATCCCACTTCTCAACAGAAGAAACATCCCCATACCACTTTTTTTCTTTTACAGTTTTTTGCACGGAATTCTCAATACGATTATATGAAAGATTGGGTTTCATCTTTGCAATTACTCTATTTGCAAGGAAGCGATTCTTTGCCTTTATAGCAATATTCAATAAATCTACACATTCTTCGTTATACTTCTTGACTTTATCAGCATATTCATCACACTCATTCTCCAAATAGTAACAACTTTCTTGAATAAATGTTCCACTATTTGGCCGTTTAGGGATGTCATTCTCATACGAAGACAATTTTTCAAGAAGCATAATAGAAATTTTGTTATTGTTTATAGAGGCTAAGGTTATTATGGTTTCATCATCATATTTGTTAATATTGCTTTTTATGATTTCTTGCACGGCTTCAATTTGTTTCTTCTCAATTGCATATCTTAAAAAATTCTCATTTTTATTATCCAACCTTGAAGATAGAGTTGAGAAGACTTTCTGAAAACTTTTACTATTACGTGAAGAAAGAAAATCCATCACTTTCTTGAATACGTCGAGACTCATGGTCTCATTGAATTGATTTGCTAAAGAAAGAACCGTTTCCTCTTCTCCTTTTTCTGAGGCTGCATCAAGTAATAGTTCGCTACAATTGTAACGCTTCAGAAGTGTTGACAAATAATCGAAATTACTATTGTCATCTTTCTTTATATATAAGCATTCAACTATTTTACGTAAAACGCCTGAACTAATATTTGACTTATATTGATTGGAAAGCGATTTAATGAAATCCTCATCTTTATTATCCAAAGCTATATCCATCAAAAGGTTAATATGTTCATCATTACCTCCTTCTTCCTTAAGAAGATATATAATACGCTTTTTTGCATCCTCATCACCTATACTCATCAAGTATAGGGCTTCCTGTTTAAAGACAAATTCTTTAGCTTCTGGCAGTTCTTCCCTGCCTTTTTCTGTATTTTGCATTTTGGCCAGGAACTGGTGTGCTGCCTGAAAGTCCTGCGCAGCACAACACTCCTGGTAACTTTCATACGCCGTGCCGTCTTCACCCTTCACGGTGATTTTATTACCACATGCCGTCAGCAAACATACTGCTATAAAGCAAAAACTCAAAAACTTAATTCGTTTCATATCCATCGTTTTTAGTTGTTTCTATTTTACATTTCAAGAATTCAGGTGTTCTCTTTAATGCTCTCAAATTTATCCCATTGTTCTTTGAATGAATCCAAATCACGTAGTAAGACATTATCACAACCTTCTATCTTTTCCCACTTATTCATCTCATTACGACTCATCTGCACCTCTCCCATTTCTTCGTGAGTAAGGATGTAATAGTGGGAATTATTCTCTTCGTCAATTTGGACTAGCGCCCAGAAATCAGGATGAATACGTGTTTTATCAAAATACTTCTGAAAGAAGCCCGTTACGAATCGAGTGCTACGCGTTGTTTTTACCTCTATTCGTCTGAAAGACTTATCTTCCAGGAATATCATGACATCGGTTGCCTTTGCATTACCCAATGTGATACTCGCGTCGAACCCTCGTTTCGAGAGTTCGGCGCAAACACCATATTCACCAGCCATGCTAAACTTATACTTCTCTACATTTGATTTAGCCATTACATTCTTATTTAAAAGTAATGCCTATCCCTTTCATGCGTTTTGACAATCTTTTTTTCAATACGAATTAAAAATCTCCAAATTCTGCCTTTTCTACGTATTCCTGTAGACCAAGCTTGTCAGTTGCCAGTGCACCAGCAACGTCAGCCACCTTGAACACTCGGTCGAAGGTACCAGAGATGGCATCGCCGATAGAGCCAAAGAGACCACCACTCCTGCGGCTGGCCTTGGCCTTAGCCTCAGCAGCCTTGGCAGAAGCCAAAGAGGCATACTTCGACTTGATCTTGTCTGCCTCAATCTCGGCCAGTTCCGTCTCATGGTCCTGCATCATTTTGAACTTTTCCAACTCCTGTGCAGCTCGTTCGTCTCGCTCAGCCTTAGCCTCCAGCGCATCACGACGAGCCTTGCACTGCTGGGTGTACTTGTTGTAGAGCTCCTGCGCTTTGGCGTGTTCGGGTGCATCGGTAGGAATCAGTTTGAAGTAAGCGCCGATGGACGGATCGAAGTCTTCACCTGCAGAAGCTACGGCAGCAGTCATCTCACCCAGCATATCAGCAGCCTTCTTGTGCATGAGACCCTTGGTCAACTCACCCATCTTGCTGGAAGCATACTGGAAGGCTGCGGTGGCCTGCTCAGGAACGCTGGAAGCGATAGCCAGTGCCAAGTCAAAATCGCCCTTGCCGGCAGCGGTCTCAATCTCGTTTTTCACCGTCTGCACATTCTTGTTATACCAGTCGATGATGCGCTCACTAGCCGTCTGGAGCATCTTCTGAATCTCTGGGGTATTCTTGATTTCCTTCACGAAGTTCTGATTGGCCTCCACGAAACTGCTACCCACACCCATCACGTCCTGAGTGGCTGTAGCATAAACGTCGCCTGTGACAGCATTCATCACCTTGTATGTCAACTGATACTGAACCGTCATCTTCTGCGGAGCGGTGCCTGTGGCAGCACGTCCTGTCTGGGCAATCTCCGTTCCGAAGACAAACTTCGGATTCTCTCCCAGTCCGCTGATGCCATTCTGACAAGCCATCTGCAACAGTTTCATGGAGATACGGTCTGCAATATCCTGTGTGATATCCTCACCTTGCACCTTCGGCTGAACAATGCTGAACTTCACACCGTGACTATAGAGCAGTGTGTCGAGGTTCAAACCGCCCAACAACTCAGCTTTTTTCTGGGCAATGGCTGCCTTGCGCTCAGAGTCGGTCAGCGCCGACTCACGTTCCTTGGGAGCAAACTTCTTTCCCTCACTCTTCTGCTGTCCACCACACGACATGATGGCAACTGCCATCAGTGCTACACCTATTATATTATATATTCGTTTCATGAGAAAATTGAAAAATTAAAAAATTGAAAAATTGAAAAGCTTAAGTATGGTTATTGGATTCCCTGAACGCTGATGAGAACTTCGCCTAAGCCCTGAGCCTTGTTGGTACACTTCAGGCCGAGGTTCTTGCGCAGATTCTTCTGCAAATCGCGTGTCCAGTCGTAGACACCATATTGCGTACCATCCTCATTGATAAGTTTGATGCGGCAGTTCACAAAGTAGAGTTCCTTATCAGTATTGCGCTGCAGCTTGTAAGCACCCTTCACAGTATGGGTCTTGATGTAGTCCATAATCCAGTCAGCATAGGTGTCACCTTCGATGCTCTCGTCAGAGAGGTTCACTTTGCAACCCTTCTCCACAGCCACACGAACCGTGATGTCACGGCCACGAGTCAGGATGTCGCTGAAGTACTTGGTGATATCCTGCTGGAACTTCGGCATCTGATCCTTGATACTAGTCTGAATAGCTTCAGTCGTTGACTCACCCTTAATGTTACTGGCGGTCATCGTAGCCACCACCTTATTGGTATAGGCATCGAGCGCATTCAGCGTAAAATTGATGTTCTTGTCGCCCTTATGGCTATAGTTGTGGCTGGTCATCGACATCTTGTCGCGACTAGTGTCGTAACTCAATTCCAGAATAATGTCGGGCTGTGCTACGGTGAGAAGTTGGGTCTTGGCATCCTTCTCAAAGCCGTCGGCCATATCAAGAGCCTCCTGCGTATCGAGTTGTTTCAGGGTCTGCTCGAAGTCGTTAAGAGGGAAGTTCTGTGCATTGAACTCATTCTGAATAGTCGAGATGATGCGCTTGGCACGGTCGTCCTTCAACAGATAGTTCTTGTAGTCGCGCAGAATGTAGTCTCGTCCGTTGGCTTTCTGAGTTGTCAGACACTTGAAGTTCTGCAGCGTCTGGTCGCCAGGAATGACCATAATTGTAGGACGTGCCTGTTCCACACCGTTCACGTCTCCCTGCTCGTAGGCTTCCATGTCGCCCGTGGCGGCTTCTGTCAGTCCATTACCTTGTTTGTTACCTCCGCAGCCGGCTAATGCGATTGCCAAAAATGCTGCACCAAATAATTTGATTGTTTTCATTGTTTATAGGTTTTTGTTATTATTGTTTTCTTCATCTTCGTTTTTACCATATCCACAACCTTTCTCCTTCCATGAAGGATGCTCTACAAACTGGTTGCGTTCTTGAGATTCCAGATGTTGCTTTATAATTTTAGCCATGTCAACGATGAAGGGCGCTGATTTGGGTGACCATGTGATGACACTATATGAGATTCGTAGGGTAAAAGCATTATTCTCTGTTCCACCACCTGCAATCACACCAATGTTCTTTTTGCCAACAGGACGATACTTTTCATCCAAATCTGAAAGATACTCATATCCCTCTCTCATTTTGTCTGCAAAATCAAAGTATAACTGTTTCAGTTTCTCTTCGTCGAGGGTAGAATTGGAAAGACCACTTTTCTCGTTTGTGCAATGAACGAAATGGAATTGTGTATCATATACATTGTCCGAAGCAATTAGAATAATATTCCAATGATCCTTGCCTTTCGATAAAGTTTTGATGTCTTCTACAAAATCTACCAAGGGCTTTTCCCATTCTTCCTTGCTGCCTTCAAGGGTATAATAACTAACAGGTTCGTCAGCATCTCTAAACTCTCGACTTACATAATTAAATCCGCCGAACTGAGCCGTATAATACGCTGTATGGCCAATACTGTTTTCACCTGCTGCAGTCGGAGCGATAATTGTTATGCAGGATTTTCTGTCTATTTTAATGCCATAACTTGTTCGTATGATGTCGAAGCCATCTACCGTTTTTTGGTCAAGTGGAAGCATTTCTATGACAAGGCGGTCTATAGGATGTTCGTTAGCCATTTGAGAATCGGCTAAGTTGCGAAGACGATACTCGTCAAACTTAGAAACCGTATCAATAATATCAGCTTCCTTCATACTTTTCTTGGCTTGAAGAGATATAATAGACACTCTTCGAGGAACAACTCTATAACGGGTTTCTTTGTTTAATTGGCGTCTAAATGAATTACGGATGCGCGCTCTGCAGTCTTCTAAATGACGTGCTTTTTTTTCGTCTGCCATCGCCTGTCTGAAACCATTGGCCACAAGTCCGGCAGGAACGGCAAAGATGAGGATCTTCAAAATACCAATGAATGTATCAATATAACGGCCTGTCAGAGTGATAGGACCTTTTCCTGCAAATTTACCAGGATCACCGATATAGCGAGTGATGGCCCAAACAAATGCGTCCCACGGATTCTTATATTCCTCAGGCTGTGCCGTATGCTCTACGAAATAGAAAAGCAGGGCTAATACAAATGTGGCAACCAACAATACCTGGATAGACACCCAGAAGTCGTTCTTCGCATTCTTGAAAGCACGTCCGAACAACACGAACGAGTTTGTTCTCTTCATAGTCTTTAGTTATTGGCATTTCACTTAAAACAAAGGGCGCGAGCCTACTCGTCAAAAGTTAATCGCTCTCCTCAATGTTGTCGTCAGTTTCCAACGACGGCACAAATATAAGAATAATTTTGTGAAAAATGCAACATTTTGAGCCATTTTTTTACAAATGGCCGAAAAATATGGGCAAAATAAGCCGTTCCTCGGTAACCTCTTACCACTCCATTTCCTTCATTTCCACCGTCAGGTTCTCGAAACACTGGTGCTGGGCATAGAGCAACGGCTCGCCTTTGTCGGCTTCGTTAGTTGAATTTAATAAAATCACACCATCATTTTCAACTTCTCCCATACCTTTACCATTGCCCATATGCCGCAACCCCATATAAAACAGGGGTTGCGGCGATTCTAACATCTGATATCTATCTATAAGGTGTACGCTTACCGCTTCACCTTATAGATACGGAAGGACATGGCGGGGAGGTTGTCGACGAGCTGGGCGCACTTCTTGCCGGCGACGACCTGGGCGGTGGAGGTCTTCGGGATAATCTTCTCGGGCTGGTCCAGGGTGTTCTCGTCGTCCATGGAGCCGTTATGGCTGAGGGTGATGACATCGGCGGTGCGCTCGCCCTTGATGCCCTGGAGGTTCAGGGTGATGGGCTGCTGCTGCTTCGAGGTGTTGACGACCTTGACGATGACCTCGCCAGTGGTCTTGTCGAAGACGCTGGAAGCGAAGAGTCCATCCTGACCCTCCTGTCCTGCCACGGGCTTGCCTGCCATCGTGAGGGGCAGCACGTTGGTTCCCTTGTTCATGGCGAAGAGCTGCTGAACGTAGTAGCTGACAGACTTGAAGGAGCGGAGGTTGTCGTACCAGATGGCATCGGGACGCCACTGCCAGCCCTCAACATGGGCGAAGAGGGGAGCGTAGGTGGCCATATGGACGATGTCGGCATTACGCTCGATACCCGTCATGTGGGCAGCCTCGTAGAGCGACGTCTCGAAGTGGTTCCACTTCTTGCCCTTACCATGGCAGGCATACTCGCCGGCAAAGACCTTCGGACCCTTGCGGTCGTAAGAGTCGTAGCGCAGACCATGTGAGAGGAACCACTCCTCGTTGCGGTAGTAGTGCTCGTCGTAGAGGTCGACTTTCAGCTCCTTCATGCGGGGCTGCAGCAGGTCGAAGTCCCAGCCCTCGGAGTTAGGGCCGGTGGTGCCGATAAGCTTTAGGGTGGGGTACTTCTTGCGCAGGGCGTCAGAGAACTTCTTCAGACGCTCGGTGAAGACGGGACCGAAGCCTCCGTGCTTCTCGTCATAGTCCCACTGCTCGTTGCCGACACCGAGGAACTTCAGGTTGAAGGGCTCCGGATGGCCCATGTCGGCACGCACCTTACCCCACTTCGAGTCGACGGGGCCGTTAGCAAACTCTACGAGGTCGAGGGCGTCCTGGATATAGCTGTCGAGCTGGTCCAGGGGAACGTGGACGCCGGGCTTCGTGGGGTCAGAGTTCTGGAACTGGCAGGAGAGTCCGCACGAGATGACGGGCAGGGGCTCACAGCCGAAGTCCTCGCAGAGCTGGAAGAACTCGAAGAAACCGAGACCGTACGACTGGTAGTAGTCGGGGAAGTAGCGCTGGGTGAAGGTGTAGTGCCAGCGGTTCTCGTTCAGCGGACGGTTCTCAACTGGACCCACGCTGTTCTTCCACTGGTAGCGGCTCTCGAGGTCGGTACCCTCGACAATGCAACCGCCAGGGAAGCGGAACACGCCCGGGTGCATATCGAAAAGAGCCTGTGCCAGATCCTGACGCATACCGTTCTCGCGACCTTTCCATGTCTTGACGGGGAAGAGCGAGACGTGCTCGACATCGGTAGTCACCTTGCTGTCGCCCCACACACGGAGGTGGGCTTTGGCAAAGGTGCGACGGGGCTTGATGGTGGCGGTGTACTTCTTCCAATCCTTGCCGCTAATGTCCACACCGGCATTGCCCAGTTTCTGGTCGTCGCTCATCGTGGCGTTGTCGACGAGGTCTATCCACAATTTTGCCGAGCCGCCGTCAGGGACGCGTGCCCAGACGGAGAAACGGTACTCCTCGCCGCCCTTCACACCCATGCCGAAGAAGCCACGGTTTTCAATCATCGTGTGCTTGTCGCCGTGGCCGGCAGGAGCCAGACGCACGTAGTGGGGGTTGCGCTCGAAGGGACCGTCGTCCTTCAGCGTCACCTTGCCAGAGATGTCCCAGCCGGCAAAAGCATTGGGGAATTCGAACGAGCGGTTCATGACCAGCTCGGCATATAGACCGCCGTCGGCGGCGTAATTGATGTCCTCGAAGAAGATGCCGTACATTGTCGACTGTACGGGTGCACCGGGCTTGGCGCTCTTCACTTCCATGACGTGAGTGTCGGCCAGAGCGGTGGTGAATGATGCCAGCAACGCCCAGGCAAAAATCGTCCTTTTCAGTTTCATTTGGGTCAGTTTTTTTAGAGTTAGTAATGTTTTTGGGTACAAAATTAGTTAAAATATCGTGGAAATGCAAGGAATTTCAAGAAAAACAACTATATTTGCACAAAATAGTAACACGAATAAGAAAAAGAGCATTATGAAAACAATCTTAGTAGCTGAAGACAACGAGAGCAATTTTATCTTGATGACGTACATCTTGAAGGGTAAATATGAGTTTGTACGCGCGAAGAACGGGCAACAGGCTGTCGAAATGGTTAACAATGGCGGCATAGACTTGGTGCTTATGGATATCAAGATGCCTGTCATGGACGGACTTGAGGCCACACAAGCCATCAGGGAGCAGAATGCCGACGTGCCCATCGTGGCACTGACGGCCAACGCCTTCGACAGCGACCGCCAGTTGGCCCTCGAGGCTGGGTGCAACGACTTCCTGTCGAAACCCGTCAGCCGTGAGAAGTGCCTGAAAACCATCGCCCAGCAGCTGGGCGAAGCGTAGCTAAAACCAGATAGAAGCTATCTACTGACATCTATGAGAAGACTGACTATTACCTTGCTGGTCGCTGTTCTGACTGCCTGCGCCCAGCAGATGACTGCTGCCAACGTCGCGAGGGTGCTCACACAGGTGAACACCGCGAAGGACATCAGCGGCAAGTACGACTGGACCATCAAGGATGATGTACCCATCGTCGAGGGAGGTTCGGTGAACTTCACCGCAACCGACTATACCGTGCTCATCTTCGAGAAGGTGAAGCCATCGGTGGTCAAGCAGAAATACCTGTCAAAGGTGCTTATCAACGGCGAGGCCGCCAAGGACGGCACGAACTGCCAGGTGAAGCTTTACAATCGTGGCACCATCATCATGCCTTACGCCAGCGACTTCAAACCTTTGACTGTCTACTCCGAGCAGAACTTCGGAGGCACGGAGGTCAACAACTTCGGGCTGGAGAACAGCGGCGGCTACATGAACACCCTCTCTGCGGCGAAGCTGAACAACCAGATTCGCTCGTTCAAGCTGAAGCGCGGCCACATGGTGACATTCTCGACGTTGCCTGGCGGCCGCGGCTACAGCCGTTGCTTCATTGCCGCCGATGCCGACCTGGAGGTGAAGACGCTGCCGACGATTCTCGACCAGCGCATCTCCTCGTACCGCATATTCAAATGGTACGATACTAATAAGGTGGGCGTGGCAGCTCGTAGCGGCGATGCCACTCTCTGCTCGGCACTGAACGTCACTAGCACTTACGGGTGGGGCGTCGGTGAAAATATGCTGCCTAACATAGAGAGCGTGGCTCAACACTGCAAAGAGAACTGGCCGGCACCTGCCGATTTGGGCAAGGCTACATGGACGGCACACATGAAGACAAACAACGAGCCTTGGAATCCTGACGATGATCCTAAGGGCGCTGTCGAGACCGTCGATCAGGTTCTTGCTAACTGGGAAGACCTGATGGCAACGGGTATGCGTCTCTGCGCACCTTCGACACATGATGGTCAGCCAAACGGCGACCAGTTTGCTGAATTAAGAAAGCTATATCGCTATGGAACTGATTGGGAGCGTGCTTTTTTGGATTCTATCGATGCCCGTGGCTGGCGATGCGATATTATCGACCTGCATTGTTATTGGAATGAGGGGAGCTTATATAATAATGTGAAGGGGTGGTATGACAAGTATAAGCGTCCTATCTGGATCTCTGAGTGGGTCTGGGGCTCCTCATGGAACAATGAGGGCATCTTCAAGGAGGCCAGTAGCCGCGACAACCCCACCTCAGCCGATCTGCAAAGGAACAAGAGTGTAGTTGCGGGGGTGTGCCAGAGTTGGAATAATGCTAACTTTATCGAACGTTATTTCTATTGGGACGATGAAGTCAATTGCTCGAGACTTGAGATTAACGGCAAGCTGACGCCGACCGGTGAGTACTATGCCACCATCAACTCGGGACTGGCCTATCAGGGAACGGAGTACGTCCCCAAGTCTCCCAAGCAGAAGGCGCCCTCGAAGCTCGCCGTGACTTACGACAAGCGAGCCCACGCTGCTACGCTGACGTGGCACGACAATAATGGCGAGTACAACCAGTCGATGACTATTGAGCGTACGGAAGACAGCGGAAAGACCTGGACGGCGGTAGAGACCATCGACCAGAAAGAAGCCCCGTCGGACTATACTTATACAGACACGCAGGATGTGCGTGACGGTATGGGCTATCGTGTACATATCGTCAACCTGAATGGTGGCCATCTCTATAGTGGCATCGCCTATACGAAGATTGAGAATATTGAGGCCGGCGACCCACTGAGGGTGGGCGATAAGGTGTACTATGTCGGTGGAAATATCCTGACGAATAGCGACTTCAACCTAGGTATTCTCGGCTGGACGTCCGGAACGGGCGAGAACATCGGACAGCCTTGGTTCCAGGTAGTACCCTCGGGTGGCCCCGACGGCAGTGCCTATCTGCAGGCCTATGGCAATAGCGAGGCCGGCGATGCCTCGTCGCTGAAGGCCGTTGTCAAGGTGAATGCCAACAGCGACTACTACGTGCAGTGCGACAGCCGTAACGGCGGCAGTAAAGTGGCAGTGAATGTCAGTGCCTCTGAGAATGATTTGGGCACGACGGTGGTCACAATCCCCAATACGACGGAGTGGAAACGTCAGTATGTCACCTTCAATACAGGCGACAACGAGTATGTCGTCCTGTCGTTCAGTAAGCTTGGCGCAAAGGCTCAGTTCGACAAGATAGAGCTACGCGAGGTATTTGCTACCGAAGAGGCTGCGCTAGAAGACGGTGCTGCCTGTCAGGTGGCTTACGACAACTTTATGGCCGACATAGAAAAACGGAACCGTTATGATTATTTGTATCAGCAGATTGACTCACTGGTAAGGGTGGCTAACGCTATCGGTGCACTGGCACCGTCGTTCTCTGAGCAGCTTGATCCTCTTGTCACTGCTGCACAGGGAACCATCACCGGAGAATACAGCGAGGAGATGGCAGAGAAATGCGAGGCGCTGAGGACGGCTGTCAATGCCGTTTCGCCCGCTACCGCTGCCACCAAGCAGCCGCAGTCGCCTTCCTTTGTCACCACATCGGGATGGACTGTTAAGGCAGGCACCTTCACCGGTGGCGAACAGCGGACGAATATCGTCTCTGGCAAGAACTGCTGGAACGCCTGGTGGAGTGGTGTCAGCGCTTCCGAAGGCGAGGCAAAGACGATGGAGGTGAAACAGACCCTTACTGGCCTCGAAGCCGGCGTCTACGCCCTGGAGTGCAAAGCCACGACGGAGCACTTCTGCCAGAGCGACCAGCACGGCTACATCGTCAGCGGCGAGGATACCGGCGAGACGCCCGTCTTGACCTACGACTACTTTGACCTGCCCGTCGTCGGCAGCATCTGGCAGACGCTGACCACAACGGCAGTTTATGTGGACGAGGGCGGCTCGGCCACTATAGGATTCAAGAGCTCGAAAAAGGACGCTGTCGACAATGCCTGGCGCAAGATAGGCGATGTCAACAGTACGGGCGACAAGCGCGAGGGCTGGTGGTGTGCCACCGACTTCCGTCTGCTCTATCGTCCGCTGCTGAAGCTCACCGTGACACCGGGCGAGTGGGGCACCATCTGTCTTCCTTATGCCACGCCTCTGCCAAAGGGTGCCCGCTTCTACAGCATCGCAGGCATCACCACCGATGGCACCAAACTATGTCTGGAGCCCCTCGAGGCCCTTGCAGCAGGCCAGCCCGCCATCTTCATCTCCGACGATAGTGTACTGCTCATCTTCGAGGAGTATGGCGAGAAAGCAGAGAATCCGTATGCCACAGAACAGACCAACAACCTCCTGGGACACTTCGGCTCCCGTCGTGCCACCAAGGGAAGCTTCGTGCTGAAGGAAGGTCAATGGCAGCCGCTGCTGGACAAAGGCGAAGTGACCCCGGCCAATACCGCTTATATCTCGACCCTCAGCGGTATGACCAGAATCGACTTCTGGACTGGTGCTACGATGCCCATCAACACCGCCGCCACAGCCATTGGTACTATCACCGCCACCAACGCTCCGACAACCACCTATACCATCGGTGGCCGGAAGACGACGAAAGCCCGCGGACTCGTCATCGAGACCAACGGAAGGAAAACGCGCAAGATCATCAAGTAAAGAGCATTATCGTGCTACTTTATATTCTTTGGGCCTCGGCTCATGATGGCGACCAGAACCGTCAGGGCCGGGACTCAACGCGCATCTCTGCGAGTCCTGGGTGCAAAGATAGCGAAAAGAAGGGACGCACGCAAGGGAAACGGTTGGGATGGTCAAATCCTAAATTCATTATGCACTGATTCTTAGGTGGTTGGAGAGACGTTTTGTCTTTTGACACGAGACTTATCGTGAGACCCACGAGTGCTCGCAGTAATTCCCATATAATTGCCCATGTAATACCACATAATAGAAATTTATGATAATTCGTGGCAATTCGTGTTCAAAGAATATTGGGAAACGGAAAAAGTGCTGACACCCGGCACACCCGACACACCTGAAAAGCTTACCTTTAGCCGTCTAAAGCTTACCTTTTCGCCGCTAAAGCTTACCTTTTCGTCGCTAAAGGTCACCTTTAGGATTCTAAAGCTTACCTTTTCAGCGCCAAAGGTCACCTTTTTCACCAGATTTAGGTGCGTCGGGTGTGCCGGGTGTCACCACTTTTCTCGTTTTCAGGTGCGCCAGCTGTTACAACATTAAGTAAAGTCGGGTTCTCTAATAAGTTATCAATAGGGTTGTAAAAGAAAAATCCGCAAGTTGTTGATATTCAACTTCTTGCGGATTTGTTTGTGTGATCCGCTTGGGGTTCGAACCCAAGACCCCAACATTAAAAGTGTTGTGCTCTACCGACTGAGCTAGCGGATCTACCTGTATGTGACTTCCGACGAAGTGAAAGGGGGTACTTCACGAAAGCGGGTGCAAAATTACATATTATTTTTGAGACGGCCAAATTTATTTGGATTTTTTTGTCCGGAGCGTCGTCATTGCCCAGCTCTTTTAGCTTTCTCTTCTTCTAAGGCTTTCTGGTAACACTGGCGGCAGAGGGGCTCATACTCCTGCGTCTCGCCGAGGAGAACGCGCCGTTCGTCGGCCACGGTGCGGTGGCTGACGTAGGCCAGTGAGCCGCACTTGACGCAGATGGCATGGACCTTCGTGACGTCGTCGGCGATGGCGCAGAGGGCGGGCATGGGGCCGAAGGGCTCTCCGCGGAAGTCCATGTCGAGACCGGCAATGATCACGCGTATGCCGCGGTTGGCCAGTTCGTTGCAGACGTCGACGAGTCCCTGGTCAAGGAACTGTGCCTCGTCGATGCCCACGACGTCGATGTCGCTCGTCAGCAGGAGGATGCTGGCCGAGGAGTCGACAGGGGTGGAGCGGATGTGATTCTGGTCGTGACTGACGACGTCCTCGTCGGAGTATCGGGTGTCGATGGCGGGCTTGAAAATCTCCACGCGCTGACGGGCAAACTGCGCGCGGCGCAGTCGCCTGATGAGTTCCTCGGTCTTGCCCGAGAACATTGAGCCGCAGACCACCTCGATGCGGCCTCGCTGGCGTATTTCTCCGTTTACGGTTTCCATAGTGCCTGCAAAATTACAAATACCATTAAAAAAATGCAAATAAATGGCTACTTTTTTTGATGCAAAGGAATAATTAAGTAATTTTGCCCCTTGTTATGGGAACACTCTACGTGGTGCCGACGCCTGTCGGCAATATGGAGGACATGACGCTGCGCGCCATCCGCATACTCCGCGAGGCTGACGTCGTGCTGGCGGAAGACACCCGCACGTCGGGCATTCTGCTGAAGCACTACGACATCCGTAACACGCTGCTCTCCCACCATAAGTTCAACGAGCATGGCACGTCGGCGGCTGTCGTCGACCGCCTGTTGGCTGGGCAGAACGTAGCCCTCATCAGCGATGCCGGCACGCCAGGCATCAGCGATCCGGGATTCTTCTTGGTCCGCGAGGCAGTGAGGGCTGGGGTAGAGGTTCAGACATTGCCAGGGGCGACGGCGCTGATTCCGGCGCTGGTGTCGAGCGGGCTGCCCTGCGACCGTTTCTGTTTCGAGGGTTTCCTGCCGCAGAAGAAAGGGCGTCAGTCACGTATCGAGGCACTGCGCAACGAGGAGCGCACGATGGTCTTCTACGAGTCGCCCTATAGGCTGGTGAAGGCGCTGGAGCAGTTTGCAGAAGTCTTCGGTGCCGACCGTCAGGTGAGCGTCTGCCGCGAGATATCCAAGGTCCACGAGGAGTCGGTACGCGGTACGCTGGAGGAGGTCGTGGCCCATTTCCGTGAGCACGCGCCCAAGGGCGAGATCGTGATTGTGGTTGAGGGCATGAAAAATTGACAATCAATAAACTTTAATGATATGAAAAAGATTTTATTTGTCGCAGTTATCGCCGCCATGGTGGTGGGCTGCAAACAGGAGCAAGTGAAGCAGGACACTGTGGTGCAGCAGTTGCGTGACTCACTGAACTCAATCATCACTCAGAAAGACAACGAGTTGGACGACATGATGTCGACGCTGAACGACATCGAGGACGGCTTCCGTGAGATTAACGAGGCACAGGGTCGTGTGGCACTGGCCAAGCAGGGTGAGGGAACGAACACGAAGGCTCGCATCCGTGAGAATATCCAGTTCATCCAGACTACGATGGCTCAGAACCGTGAGCTCATCAACAAGCTGAAGCAGCAACTCCGCGAGAGCTCCTTTAAGAGCGACCAGCTGAAGCGTGCCCTTGAGACGATGATGGCTCAGCTCGAGGAGAAGGACAAGCAGATGCTCATGTTGCGTGACGAACTGGAGGACCGCGATATCTACATTGGCGAACTCGGCGAGAAGATTGAGGGCCTGAGCACCGATGTCGCTCAGCTGACCGAGGAGACGACGCAGAAGACGGAGACCATCAGTCAGCAGGACAAGCAGCTGCACTCAGCATGGTTTGTCTTCGGTACGAAGAAGGAATTGAAGGAGCAGAAAATCCTCGTCGACGGTGACGTGCTGCAGTCGAACTTCAACAAGGACTACTTCACGAAGATTGACATCCGTGTAGACAAGGAGATCAAGCTCTACAGCAGCTCTGCCAAGATGCTCACCGACCATCCGTCAAGCTCGTACACCCTGCAGCGTGATGCCAATAAGCAGTTCATCCTGCGCATCACTGACCCGCAGCTGTTCTGGTCGACCAGCAAGTATCTGGTGATACTCGTGAAGTGATTCTTATTTATTAATGATAACCGGTGGTGCGGGGATCCTCTTCTGGCGGGTTCCCGCACTTCTCGTTGAATAGTCCCACTGTGTGGGCTTGTGCAGCGCGTCGAAGTCGGCAAACTCGCTGGCAGAAGACGCGGCAGCGTTCTCGCCGAGGTAGCGTATGCGGTCGTAGATTTGTTTGCGGCTCGGTGCGTTGAAGGGACTGTCGTTGTGGTTCATCATGCTACGCTCAGTAGGTTTCCAAACCCCAGAAGTGTATGTGTAGCCCCCTTCGTAGACACCGATATTCTCCTGGGCATAGCGCTCGTCACCGATGAAAGGCCACCAGACGACTTTTGTAGCGTCGTCGGTCGTATCGACATTCATCATCCAGCCATACTCGTGAGCCTCGGCAATGGCCTTCTGTGCCTGTTCGTCGGCCTGTCCGTTGCTGTCATAGCCGTACTCGTCGGCCAGTTTCGCCAGTCCGTGGCCGATGGCTTCATGGACCAGTACCTGACGGAACTGCTCGCTTTCCAGTCCGTCCTGGAGGGGACAGAGGGAGATGGCATACTGCGACGGCGTGCCGCGATGGGTGTAGAGATAGGTCACGCCGTTGCTGACGTTAGCATTCAGGATGACCACCACGAGCATATTCAGCGAGTCCTTGCGCTCCACCTTCCTGGCGTATGCCGATATACGGTCGGCATCGGCCTTGATGTTCGTCGTCAGGTAGTCGGGCACACTACTGAAGGCCGTGTTAGTCTCTTCGCCCACGACATCCTCCTCCGATACGGCGTTGACCATATAGACGTCAAAGTAGGCACGGAGGGAGCGTGCAGGCTCCTCCGAGAAGAGGCCCTCCATGCTGTGGGTCATCACCTGGTAATATGTCGAGTCGCTGATGTCGCGGTCAGTGAAGGCATCGCCCATCAGCACCACAGGGATGCCATGGCCAATGGTGTGCTCCTGCAGCTGTTCCACCTTGCCGTCCTGTGAGTAGTCCGTCGACTTGTAGCCTGTGCTCACGCCTTGCTGTATGACTGTCGTAGTGTCAAGGTCCACCCATTCGCCTTTGTCGCCTTTGGGCAGTGCCAGCGTGAAGGGGGCGGCACGTTGTTCGCGTCCTGTATTCGGCTGAACGTTGAGGGTTGCCATTGCTCCTCTCCATTCTGCGCGTGTGTCGTCCGGTATCTCGAACGCCAGCCAGTCGTTGGGCAGATAGGCCACCAGCAGGTCGTCGGTATTCGTGATGTTGCTCCTGAACGTCATCTTCACCTTTCCTCCTTCAGCCGCGACGGTGTAGATTTTCTTGTCGAAGATGGCATACTCTCCGCCCTGTGTGACGGAGAGGCTCTTGTGCATCGTGCCGACGTTGATGTTCACCTGTGCCTGACGTTTCGCGCCCGTACGGTTGGTGCTGGTCGCCTTGACCAATAGCTTGGCGTTGCCCTTCGTCCCCTTTGTGGGACTGAGGGTCAGCCACGAAGCCGACGTCGTGGCCGTCCATGCTGCCGGTGCCTCAAACTCAAAGGTTGCCTGTTCACCCTCCGTGGGCAGCAGTGTCACCTCCTTGGCTGTCTTCATCACGATGTCCGCCGTCTGTTCGTCGTCGGTACAGGATGTCGTCAGCAGTAGTGTCGTCAGTGCGCAGCAGCAGTAGAATACTATCCGTCTGCTCATTGTATGGTCTCTGAGAAATAGTATTCACGCAGCGGCTTGATCACCTTTTTGCCCGTCAGGGTAGTCTTTTTCTGCAGGCGGAAGTCGGCCGAGGACGCACCGACTTTGATGACGAAGGTGCCTGGCTCAACGTTCCACGAGCGCTTGCCGCCGTTGTTCGTATAGTAGCCGAACTGCTCGGTATAGAGCTTCATCTTGACCGTCTTCGTCTCGCCGGGCTGCAGACTGACGCGTGCAAAGCCCTGCAGCTGGATGGGGCGTATGTTCTGGTCGTCCTTTGTCGGCGACAGGTAGATCTGTGCAATCTCGTCGGCGGCCTTCTTGCCCGTGTTCTTCACATCGAAGGTGATGGTGATGTAGCTGTCGGCTTTCAACGTAACGCTCTCCGGCATCTGCAGGTTGCTGTAGTCAAATGTGGTATAGCTCAAACCATAGCCGAAAGGCCACTGGGTATTGGAGGTACCGTCAGTGGAATCAGGAGCGTTGAGCGTCGAGGGATTGTTGTAGCATATCGGCTCGTAAATCTCCTTGTTCGGATAGCTGACAGAGAGTTTTGCTGAGGGCGACACATTGCCGTAAAGGATGTCGGCAACGGCGTTGCCGCCTTCTTCACCGGGGTACCAAGCCTGGATGACGGCAGCACACTTCTCGGCCAGTCCGCTGACGACCTGCGCACGACCGCCGAAGAGCACGAGGACCACGGGCTTACCCGTTGCCAGCAGTTCCTCGACAAACTGCTCCTGACGTCCTGGCAGCCGCAGACCCTTACGGTCGCGGTTCTCTCCGCAGAGCATGACGTTCTCGCCCATGGCGGCGATGATAACGTCAGCCTGTTGAGCCATCAGCAGGGCCTCCGTCTTGTCGGCCTTTTCGCCAGAGTCCACCTTGCGGTGTAGAATCTCGTACTCCCAGGCGCGTGCATCGCCGCCCCTTGTGAAGTCGGTCTCTATATCGTCCGTCCAGTCGCAGCCGCGCGAGTAGAACAGATTCATGGGCTTAGGTTTCTTGCCTTCCATACCCTCGAGTAGCGTCACCACGTGAGGATGGTCGAGGTCTTCGGTCACCTTCTTCCAGAAGTAGGTCATGGCGGGGAACGAGTAGTCGCCGCACATTGCCCACATCGTGTTGGCGTTGGGACCGGTCAGGAAGATACGTTCAAGCGACCTGCCTTCCTCCAGTGGTAGGATGCCGTTGTTCTTCAGCAGCACCACCGACTGTGTGGCTATCTGGTAGGCCGTCTGTCGTTCTTCGGGGGTGTCGAGGACGATGTCCTCGGTACTATAGAGATAAGCGTCCTTATCCAACAGTCCGGCACGCATCTTGTAGCGCAGCACGTCCTTGACGGCGCGTTCGAAGGCCTCAGGCTCCACCAGTCCGCTGTCGAGTCCTTCCTGCAGGTACTTGTAGTTAGCACCGAAGGGGAAGTCCACGTCGTTGCCGGCGTTGATGGCGGCAGCGGCTTTCTGCATAATCAGCTTGGGGTCTGACGCCTCGTTCGTCTCCTTCTCGTCTCCTATCGGCAACTGGTCGATGGCCGTATAGTCGCTGACCACCATACCGTCGAAACCGAGGTAGTCGCGCAGGATATCTTTCAATATGAATGCGTTGGCCACGCAGTTGACGTCCTTCTCTCCTTCAGAGGGGACGGGGGAGGCCTTCATCGCATGATAGCCTGGCATCAGTGCCTGGCTGCCTGCCAGACGGATCATCGTCTCGTGAGGCATCAGAATCTCCTCCATCAGCTCTTTCTCGTCAGCATCGCCACCGCCGCCGTAGCCCAGATAGTGCTTCGAGCAGGCACCGACGCCCTTCTTCAGGTCGCCCTGTTGCAAACCTTTGACGAAAGCCACGCCCATCGCTGCCGACAGGTAGCCGTCCTCGCCGTACGACTCCTCCAAGCGGTTGAAGCTGGGGGTGCGGCAGACGTCGACCATCGGCGACAGCGACAGCACACCGCCCATCTTGCGCAGGGCGGTACTCGTCTGGCGGGTCTTCAGTTCTGCCAGTTCCGTGTTGAACGAACAGGCCTGTCCAATCTGTTGCGGATAGATGGTGGCGCCTCGGGTGTTGATGCCCGAGAGCACCTCTTCGTGCATCAGTGCGGGGATGCCGTTGGGCGTGTTCTCCATCAGCCATTTCTGGACGGCTGCCACACGGTTACGCAAATCGTTGGGGTCGCGGGGCTTCTGCATACAGAACTGCGAGAAGTGTCCGATGCCGTAGGGTATCAGCTCACGGCACTTTGCCGTGTCCAGACGCCCCTCGTCGTCGAAGAGCTCGTCCATATACATACTCTGCAGCTGGGCGATGCGCTCCTGCTGCGACATTTTGTCATAGAGTTCGTTGACCCGTTGTTCAACGTCAATGGTGTTTGCCGTGCATCCTGCTATCAGGACGGCTAAGCACATCAGTTTTATTCCCTTCATAGTCGGTTGGTATGTTTTTTGTTGGCCCAAAGGTACAAAAAAATAAAAAAACGGAAGAATATCATGCAGGATATTCTTCCGGATTTATGGTTTATTATCAGTTTCAGCGTATTTCCTTCTGTCTGCCGACTATGTAGAGACCATGTCTTGCAGGCTGACTCAAACGTCTTCCGTTAAGGTCATAAACAGGCTCTTGACTCTTTAGGCCGTTCGGTGTCTGCCTGACTGCGGTGTCCTCAATGTCGGGGACATCCTCGTTGCTGACGAGGATTCTTCCGTCGGACAGTTTCTTCAGCGTAGCCACTTGTCGTCCGCCGGGTACGCGTACGAACTGTCGTTCTGAGTCGCGCACTTCGTTTGACGTGAGGTACATGCTATAGATGCCCTCGGGCACGTCTCTCAGACCGCCCACGCAGACGGTGTCGTCATCCTCCATCGAGCAACCGTAGAAGGCACCGATGGGCCCAATGACTGTTGTCTCTCCTGCGTCTTCATTGCCTTCACCGTCTTCCGCCTTTTCCTCTTCGTCCTCTTCTCCCTTTACCTCAAACTCTTTGTTGGTATCGAGAAGGTTCAGGTATCTGACGATGGTGGGATTATTCTTGTCAACGAGTGTTACGTCAATCGTTCCGTTGAATTCGAGTAGTGAGTAGTTGTATAAATACGACATTTGCAGCCATAGGGAGTCCGGGTCGTCTGCAGCTATGTAGCTGATGCTGTCCGAAATCCACTGTGACTCGTAGTGGTCCTTGCTGTCAGGCGTCACCTGTGGACGCATGCCTACCACGGCTGTCTGGTACAGGGTGAATGGCTTTGTGTGGTATCTCGGGACGTCCATGTCGAAGTAACCGTCACCATCTCCACCCCAGCCCCAGTTGACCCATACCAGTCCGTCGCTGTCGATACCGCCAAGCAGGAATTCGTGTCCTTCAAGATTTTCAGTAGCACCACTGTAGATTACCGGCTGACGTTCCTCCAGAGCAGAGTAAACGATGTTGTACCATTCTTCGTCGGTATAGAATCCACGGTCGTAATACTTCACGGCCAGCGAGTCGTACTGGAAGCATTCATGCAGTGCAAGACCTATATACATATCGTATGCACTGCTGGCATAGGCCGAATAAATCATTCCGACAGAGTAGCCGCAGTCGCGCATCAGCGTACTGACAGGCTTTGCCTCAAGCTTCTTCTCCTTACCAGTGTAGCTGTCTTTCATGCCAGCCCAGTCATAGGTGGAGCTGATGCTCTTGGTCTTCTCCTCATTGTCCACGTAATAGGTGGCACTGAACTTGGCACTTGCAGGGTACTTGTAGTAGTACATAGCCTGGGCCATCGCCGTAGCCACACAGCCCGTCATGCAGTTCTTACCCGTGCTTTCCACCTTCGGACAATCGTAGTTGTAAGGAGTGTCCTGATCCCATGTACTGGTGAGGAACGGCTCCACGACGCTGTAGCTGGTACGGCGTTGTGATGCTCTCGTCGCTGAGGTGTTGCTCTTCATGGACTCGTTCGAAGCCTTCAGCCACCACTTCAGTCCGCAGGGCATGTTCTGCTCGTCGTATTTCGTGAACGAATAACCGATGACGGCACGCTGACGTTTGTCGCGGGCAGTGACTACGAAGCCTCTGTCGTTGCCATAGACGGCCAACGTTTCGTCGCTCTTCAGCAACATCGTCGGTGAAAAGCTGCTACGCGTTACCGAGCCCAAGATTCGCTCTGCGGCGTTACGCATTTCTGCATCAGAACGAAATTGTGCTGATGTCGTTAGCGACATCAGCACAACTATTAGTGTTAAGTAAATTCTCATGTCGTTATTTAGGCAGGTTGTCTTCCCAACCAGTGTTCTGCTCCGTTCCGAAGCCAGCGTTGATTTCGTCAGCGGGGATCGGATAGACGAACTTAGCGATGTTAAACTGAACTACTGTTGCAGCAGTAGATACAGGAATGGTCAGACCCTGACGACGGGCGTCGAACCAGCGGTGTCCCTCGAGGTAAAGCTCACGTACACGCTCGTCGTTGATGAACGACAGCAGCTCGTCCTGCGTTGCAGGCAGCTTGTCAGCCTCGTCAATGTCGGCATTGCGCTGAGCGGTGAAGAACAGAGCCTCCTTAGCCTCGTCGATGTTGCCCAGACGAGCCTCGCACTCTGCGAGGATGAGGTACATCTCAGAAAGACGGAAGATGGGGATGTTGCTTACAGCCTTATCGCCAGTCAGACCGACATACTTAAACTGCTTGTACTTGAGCACAGCTGCACGGCAATCATTCTCACCGAACAGACCTGATACATAAGCAGAGACGCTGCCGCCGTAGCTGCCGTAGAGTGTGTTCAGCGAGTTTGCAGACAGGTTATCATCGCTGGTCTTCGTGATGGTCAGGATGTCTTCTGCAGTGATGGCGTTGCTCATCCACATGCCAGCATACTTAGCAGCCTCGATGCCCTCAGAGTCGCGCTCGTCGATGGCATTCTGTGCAGCCTCCTTGGCCTTGGCGTAGTTACCCATGAAGAGGTTCACACGAGCCTCGAGTGCATAGATAGCAGCCATGTTGAAGTAGAACTGTGCCGAACCGTTCATCTCACTCTCATCGGTGTAGTACTCCTTAGCCTTTTCTATGTCGCTGAGAACCAGCTCGTAGCACTCGGCTACCGTTGAGCGGTGTACCTCATCGGTGTTCGTGAAGGGTTTGTCCTTGATAAGGATGATACCCAGCTGATTGTTAGCACCACCGGCCTGATAGGGCAGACCGAAGAGGTTGGTCAGCGTGAAGGTTGCCAGTGCGCGCAGAGCGTAGCACTGTGACAGGTATGAACTGATGGAATATTCATCGTCTTCTGTGACACCAGCCTCCAGAAGCTTCTCGGCACCGTTGATAGTACGTACGCAGCGGTCGATGACCTTGTAGCCGTAGTTCCACGTATCCTCGAGATCACCGTCGGTCTCAGTTACCTGATAGGTGTTGAGCATCACGAAGTGGCCTGACGAAGCGTCAGCCTTAGCGATGTCACTTGCCATATCGCCGATAGCGACAACGTTACGGCCATAGAAGCGGTAGTTACCCAGTGCATAGTATGCACCAATCATGCCGTTCTTCACGTCCTTAGCAGAAGTGAAGGCGGTCTCCGAGGTCTTGTTCTGCTCCATGTCTACGTCGAAGTAGTCGTCGCCGCACGAAGCCAGGCCCATGGTCAGAACAGCCCCAATTGCTAATATCTTAATATTTTTCATTGTCTATATTTGTTAATTGGTTCTATTAAAAACTTACGTTAGCACCGAACACAATGTTGCGCGACTGCGGGAAGTTCCACCACTGCTGACCGTCGGCACCGACGCTCGAGGGATCGAAACCACGGTAGTTGCTGGCAGCCCATGTGAGGAGGTTGTCAGCCTGTACGTAGACGCGCAGACGGCTGATATATGCCTTCGAGGTCAGCTCTGTCGGCAGAGTGTAACCCAGAGTGATGTTACGCAGCTTCACGAAGTTGCCATTCATGAGGTAACGAGAGCTGTGCTTGCCAGACTCGCCGAAAGCAACCAGCTGAGGAACGTCGGTGACGTCGCCGGGCTTCTGCCAGCGGTTCTTATAGACGTACTCTGTGAAGTTCTCACCGTATGAGCCACCAATCTGCTCGTCGTAACGCAGGTGGTTACCGTAGACCTTACGGCCGAACTGGTAGTTCAACTGGAACGAGAAGTCAATATCCTTCCATGTGAAGTTATTGGTGAAAGCACCGAAGAACTTCGGGTTAGCATCGCCCAGATAGCGCTTAGCAGCCTTGTTGTAGTTGTCGGTTGTCTCGTCGCCAGTCTCGTTGAGATAGTACAGCGGGGTACCTGTCTCGGGATCAACACCGGCATACTCCTTCATCTTGAACTGATAGATGGGGCGTCCAACCTCTGTGATCTGTGTGTTGGTCTCGATAGGCAGGTCAGTAGACAGCTTCTTGACCTCGTTCTTGTTGTGTGAACCTGAGAGTGAAACGCTCCAGTTCATGTCCTTGTTCTTGATGATGCTGGCACCGATGGTGAATTCAATACCCTGGTTGTTCAGCTCGCCAATGTTCTTGTAGAACGATGACAGACCCATTGCGAACGAAGCGGGAACAGCGAACACCATGTCGGTGGTGTTGTGATTGTAGTAGTCGAACTCAATGGTGAAACGGTTCAGCAGGGTAGCATCGAAGCCAATGTTGAACTTCTTTGTGCGCTCCCACTTCAGGTCGTCGTTACCCATCTGCTCGTAAGCCATACCGGGCTGGCTGTTGTAGTTCCAGCCGAAGCCATAGAGATCCTTGGCAGCATACCATGAGCCACCGACCTCAGAGTTACCGGAAGTACCGTAAGATGCACGGAATGTCAGGTTCTGAAGCCAAGACTCGGTGCTCTTCATGAACTCCTCAGCGCTCAGACGATACTTGGCACCGACAGAGAAGAACGTACCCCAACGGCTGTCCTTAGAGAAGCGTGATGCACCGTCAGTACGGAGGCTTGCGGAAGCGTAGTACTTGTTCTGGTAGTCGTACTCGGCGTTGGCGAACCAAGAAGCCAGAGTCATGCGGTCAATTGATGTGCTTGCGCTGCTGGGGGTAGCGGCGTTAGCAACCACGGGCATATCCTCAACGGGGTAGTTAGAACCAGCGAGATAAGCCTTCTTCAGCCATCTCTTCTGAGCTTCCTGACCCAACATGACGTTCAGGTTGTGAACCTGGTTGAAGGTCTTAATCCAGTTCAGGGTGTTCGTGATCTGCATGTGGATGTTCGAGTTGTTAGAGTTCTCACCCATACCGTTCATGTCATTACCCTGAGGCTGCTGGAACGACCAGAAACCGAACTCGTCAACGAGGTGCACGTCAGCACTGGCGCGTGACATAAAGTAGAGCTCCGGAGTGAAGTTCAGCTGCAACCAAGGCGAGATGAGGGCGCGATACTGCTTGGCCAGGCTCTGGTCGCCTTCCTTGCTGCGCTGGGCAACAGGGTTGTAACCGTTCACAGTGTCGAAGTTCCATGTGCCATCCTCGTTCTTGACAGCAGTGATAGGACTCTGCATATAAGCCTGAGTGATGGGGTCGCTGTAGTAACCACCGCCAGCACCCATGTTTGTCTCAGAGTAAACCAGGTTGGTGTTGAAGCCATACTTCACCACCTTCGAAGGAGCGTGGTCGAAGTTGAAACGGAATGAGTAGCGCTTCATGTCCTTACCGATAACGATAGCCTCGTCGTTCAGGTAGTCCAAGCTCAGGTAGTAAGAGGGTGAACCCAGTGTGGCACCGCCACCCTGAATATCGATAGAGTATTCCTGAGTCTTACCGGTACGGGTAACTTCGTCGAGCCAGTTTGTGCTCTTCTCATCGCCGAAGCCGCACAGAATGTTGAAGAACTGCCAGCGCTGGTCTGCATCGCTGAAGTCGAAAGCACCACCGAAGTAGTAGTCGTTGTACCACTGGCTGTCGCTGTCGGCACCGTAGAGCTCATACTCGTTCTTCAGGGCCTCCTGCCACATCTCCTTGTATTTCTCAGCGTCAACAGGAGCGTAGTCGTTCTTCTTATAGTCGGGCATCATCTGCCAACCGTACTTGGCGTTGAAGTTAACCTTCGTCTTACCAGCCTTACCCTTCTTGGTGGTGATGACAATCACACCGTTAGCAGCGCGTGCACCATAGATAGAGGTAGCAGTAGCGTCCTTCAAAACGGTGATTGACTCGATGTCGTTGGCGTTCAGGTTTGCCAGAGGCGAAATCTCCTGACCCTCGTCCTCACGGATACCGACAACGTCAGAGCTGTAGGTCACACCGTCAACCACGTAGAGGGGCTGTGTGCCAGAGTTCAGAGAGTTGCGACCACGGATGAAGATGGTGGCGGGAGCACCGGGCTGACCTGACTCGTTCGTCAGCTGCAGGCCGGGAACCATGCCTTCCAACGACTTGATGGGGTTGGCATCGGTCTTGTTAATAATTTTGTCTGTGTTGATTGTGGAAGCAGCACCGGTGAACGCAGCCTTGCGCGTCACACCATAACCTGTTACCACGACCTCGCCGAGTGCTGTCTCGTCGTCGGTCAGCACAATACGCATGTTAGGACGGGCGCTGATCTCCAGCGGCTCCATACCTACATAGGTGATGCGCAGCGTCTTCTTTCCCTCGGGCAAGGTCAGCGTAAAGCGACCGTTTGCATCACTGGCAGCACCCACATTAGTGCCTACCACCAACACGGAGGCACCGACCACGGGCTGGTTGTCAGCCTGCGAGACGATGACACCCGAGACTTTTGTCTGGGCAAACACTCCTGCCAAAGTGACAAAGAGGCCTGCCATTAACATAGTTAGTCTTTTTTTCATAATCTCTCTCGTTTTTTGTTTAATATATAATATAATAATGTGTAAAAGCACATTTGTTCTCACCTCTGACGTCGAGGTTTTAACTTATTTTTTGACTATCAGCCTGCAAAGTTAAGTGATTAAAACGTAAAAAACGAATAAAATTATAAAAAAGTTACAATTCAGCTCGATATTTTAACAAAAAAGGTTGCTAAATATGCAGAAAACTTCCATTTTGGCAACTTTTTCCGTAAGTTTTTTCCTACATGTACGCAATTGTTGCGCTCCAATGAATTTCGACTACCGCTTCTGTCTGAAAAAATCCTGCATCAGCAGGCGGCAATCAGCCTCCAGAGTGCCGCTGGTGACAGAGGCTTTCGGATGTAGTACGCGTGGGGCGTACAGCCGGTAGCCGCGCTTTTCGTCGCCACAGCCGTAGACCACCCTCGACACCTGTGCCCACCCTAGGGCACCGGCACACATCGGACAGGGCTCCACCGTGACGTAGAGCGTGCACTCTTGAAGGTACTTGCCGCCCAGGGTGTTGGCAGCGGCGGTGATGGCCTGCATCTCGGCATGGGCGGTGACGTCGCAGAGTGTCTCTGTCAGGTTGTGGGCACGGGCCACCACACGGTCCTTGCAGACCACGACGGCACCGATGGGAATTTCGCCCTCGCTGAACGCCCTTCGCGCCTCGTCCAGCGCCATCTTCATGTACTTTTCGTCCTTTTCTTCCTGTGTCATGGTGCAAAGTTACGATTTTTTTTCGTACTTTTGCACCATGAACTGGAAAATTCTGCATATTGCCGAGACCGACTCCACGAATCAGACCGTTAGACATCAGACTCAAATGAAAAACAGTCCGTGTCAGTCCGTTAAGTCCGAAGCCGAAGAAACAGCGTCCGATGCTCTGGTCGTCGTGGCCGACTACCAGACGGCGGGCCGCGGCTGCGGTACGAACACGTGGGAGTCGGAGTGGGGAGCGAATCTGCTCTACTCCATGCTGATTCATCCAGCAGCCATTCCTGCCAACCGCCAGTATCTCATCTCGATGGCGGTGGCCAACAGCATTGCCAAAGTGCTCTCGGCCTATGTCAGGAATGTCAGCATCAAGTGGCCCAACGACATCTATGTCGGCGACTGCAAGATCTGTGGCATCCTTATTGAGAACCAACTGCAGGGCTCCAGCATCCGCGACAGCATCATTGGCGTGGGCCTCAATGTCAATCAGTTGTGCTTCCTCAGTGATGCCCCCAACCCCGTCTCGCTGGCCAATCTTACTGGTCATCTGTACGACCTGTCCGAGTTGTTGCAGCAGCTGTTGGAGGCCTTCGATGCCGAGTGGGCTGATCTTGAGGGTGTGCGTTCACGCTACCTGCCCCTGCTCTACCGCCGTACAGGCTTCCATCGCTATCGTGATGCGCTGAGTGAGTTCATGGCAGAACTGGTGACGGTCGAGGACGACGGCCATCTGGTGCTTCGCAACATCGACGGATACGTTCATCGCTACGCCTTCAAGGAGGTGCAGTTCGTGATATAACAGAAAAATGCGTATGAAGACAGCAATCATCGGCGGAGGTGCCGCCGGCTTTTTCCTCGCCGTGAACCTCAAGGAGATGGCGCCCGTGATGGAGGTGACCATCTTTGAGCGCAGCAGCCGTGTGCTGGCGAAGGTCGAGATCTCTGGCGGCGGACGCTGCAACTGCACGAATACCTTCGACGGAGTCAGTGCCGACCTTGCTGCCGTCTATCCCCGTGGCCACCGTCTCATGAAACGCCTGATGAAGGGCTTCTCACAGCGCGATGCCTACGCGTGGTTTGAGCGTCACGGTGTTCCCCTCACCGTGCAGCCCGACCAGTGTGTATTCCCCCGTTCCCAGGACTCCCATACCATCATCGACTGCTTCCTCAGCGAGTGCCGACGGCTGGGTGTCGACATCCGAACAGGTGTTAAGATACAGTCGCTCGACTCCCTCCGCGATTACGATTTCATAGCTGTCACCACTGGCGGCTCTCCGCGTGCCGAAGGGCTGCAGTGGCTCGCTGACACTGGCCACGAGATGGTAGCCCCCGTCCCCTCGCTCTTCACCTTCAGCATCGATGACGCTCAGCTCCACGCACTCATGGGGACGGTGGCCGACGAAGCCTCCGTCTATATCCCCGGCACCAAGCTGCGTGCCGACGGCCCGTTGCTCATCACCCACTGGGGCATGAGCGGACCGGCCGTTCTCCGACTGTCCAGTTATGCCGCACGCTATCTTGCCGAATGCGGCTACCGCTCGCCGCTAGCCGTCAACTGGGTCAACCGCACCGACAATATCATCCGCGACGAGCTGCAGCGCCTTTGTGCCGACAGTGGACGCCGCCAGCTCACTACCGTGCGCCCCTTCGGCCTGACCAGTCGCCTCTGGACGATGCTTGCAGAGCGCGCCCTCGGCAGTCGCGCCCAGGCCGCATGGGGGAGCCTGAACCAGAAAGAGCTCAATCGACTCGTCAACACCCTGGCCAACGACTCCTACACCATCGCCGGGCGTGCCCCCTTCAAGAACGAGTTCGTCACCTGCGGTGGCATAGCGCTTACGGCCGTCAACCCTGCTACCCTCGAGAGCCGTCATGTGCCCCGCCTTTTCTTCGCCGGCGAGGTGCTCGACATCGACGGTGTCACCGGCGGCTTCAACTTCCAGGCCGCCTGGACTACCGCCTACACTGTTGCCCGTGCCATTGCTGCTCAGGCGTAGTAGTTACTGTCTTGTCTTGTGTGAGAACAAAAAAATCTCCGAAGTCCACACTTCGGAGATTATAGTTGTTGGATGGTTCCTGAAGGATTACTCGTAGTATTCAATCTTGCGGGTCTGCTCCATCTCACGTCCCATCATCGAGGTCTTGCGGCTGATCCAGTTGCCGTGGTCATCGTACTTGTAGTCGGTGTAAGGTGTCTCCATCTGCTGGCCCATCATGTCCATCGACATAGAGGCGGGAGCACCCTTCTCGTTGTAAGTGAAGACCTGCGTCATGGAACCCTGGCCAAAATCCATTGACTGGCTCTTAACCTTGCCGTTCTCCCACTTGAAGGTGGTGGTAATCTTCATATCGCCCTGAGGACCTTGGGTTTGTCTCTCAAACTTTTGCAGGTAGCCATTCTCATCGTACACCTGGCCAGAGATACCCTCAGCCTCCATCTTGCCTTCCTTGGTGAATTTAACAACCTGCTCGCCGCGGCCCATCATGCCCGATTGGGTGATAGACTTCACGGGACCTGTAGCCTCGTTAGCCTCGACGTCGTGGAACTTGCTCTGAGCCTGAGCAGCAAACGATACGGCCAGCATGGCCATCATCATCATTACCTTTTTCATGTTTAATAGTTTTTAGTTGTTAATTAGGTTATATAATAAATGTTGTTGGTTACTTCCCCTTAGACGCAGAAGTGGCCAAAAAGTTTAATACATGTGAAAACTTTTTTTCATCAAAAGACCAGTAGCGTAATCATTTAACAAATTGATATATATCAAGAATAAAGGTGATTTTCTTAAAAAAGTCCTAAAAATCAGTCAGTTGTACGGAAAGATAGACTACCTTTGCACGCGAAAAGAAAAAGGAAGTCATTTAACACTTCAATAAGAGTATTAATATTTAATAATTATGGCAGAAAAGAAAGCTACAACGAAGAAGGCTGCTACTGAGGCTAAGGCTACTAAGGCTACGGCTCCCGCAGCTAAGAAGACCACGACCGTAAAGAAGGCAGCAGCTAAGGCTACTAAGGCTACGCTGGCTGTGAATGCAGAGAACGCCGGTTTCAAGGCTGGTGATGTTTATCAGGCTCTCGCAGCAGCTGGTAAGGCTCTGAATGTGAAGGAGATTGCAAAGGCAGCTAAGATCTCTGAGGAAGAGACGCTGCTGGGTCTCGGCTGGCTCTTCAAGGAGGGCAAGCTGGCCAACGATGCTGAGAAGATTACACTGGCATAAGGTAGATTTTCCCTATAAGTTTCAAAGGGTCGGTAAGCACGCTTGTTTGCCGACCTTTTTTTCTGTCAGCAAGAGATGACGTACGACCAGCAGTTGTTACAGATATTGATGAGCGTCGGTGAACGGGGCATCAGCATCCGTTCGCTGGCCATGCATCTGTACAACATGAACACCAGCCTCTTTGCACAGCCCGACTACGAGGTGTTGCGCAGCTACGTGCAGCAGTACGTCGTACGTAACAGTCGTTCGTCGCAGTCGCTGCTGGAGGGGACGGGGCGTCGTGGCTATTACAGGCTGAACACCGGCGGCAGCGCAGACGCACGCCAGCTGATGCTCCAGTTTCGTGAGGAGCAACAGGAGAGCGGGGCGGAGGAGGAGCTCCGGCAGCAGGATCTCTCGCTTGACTTATTTGATACTCTCGTATAGCTCCAACAGCTGTTCGGCCGTCTTTCTCCACGAGAAAAGACCGGCGCGTTGCAGTCCTATTTCCTTTTGTTTCTGGTAGAAGGCTTCGTCGCTTTCCAGTCGCAGCATCATCGCGGCTATCTCATCGCTGCTCTCGGGGTTGACGAGGATGGCATCGGGGCCACCAATCTCCGGCATCGACGAAGTGTTGCTCGTGATGACGGGCAGGCCGCAGGCCATAGCCTCGAGCAGGGGTATGCCGAAACTCTCGCGTAGGGAGGTGTAGAGGAAGGCGAAGGCGTTATTATATATATAAGGTAGGTCGCTGTTGACGATATAGCCCGGCATGACGATGTGCTCGCGGATGTTCTCGATGTGGTTGCGCTCGATGATGCCGTTCAGGTAGTCGGGAGCCAGGTCGGCCATCAGCAGACGGCGCTTTACGCTGGAACTGTCGAGGTACTTCGAGTAGGCCACCAGCGTCCGCTCCGTATTCTTCTTGGGGTCGGTATTGCCAAGGAAGAAGAAGTAGCCCTTCTCGCTGATGTACTGACGGTAGACGTCGTTCGTGTCCTCGACAGGACGGAACCAGTCGTTGTAGCCGTTGTAGATCATCGCCATCCGCTCACGCGGAATCTGCAGCTTCGTGATGATGTTCTCCATCTCGAAGTTCGACACGGTGATGATGCGGCGGCACTTGTCCAGGATGCGTGGTACGACGAGGCGGCGGTATAGCCACCCCATGTTCTGGTAGAGCGAGTGGTTCTGCTTGTCGCGCGGCTCGAGGAAGATGATGTCATGAAGGGTCAGTATTAGGGGGATGTCGCAACGGACGGGAGCGGTGTTGCTGGTACAGTGCAGCAGCTCCACGCCGTACTTCCTGGCGGCGCGTGGCAGCGCCCATTGCTCCCAAAGCGGGTAGGAGGGACACTTCAGTTCGATGATGTGGACATTGGCAGTACTCTCTACGCAGCGGTCTTCGCCAGGCTTGACGAAGACGTAGTACTCGTGGGGCGTCTCCATCTGTTGCAGTTCGCGTATCTCCTGCAGTACGACGTAGTCCATGCCGTGCTTGTTGCGCCTGAAGATGCGCTGTGCCTCGATACCTATCTTCATGATCAGATGTTTTTGATGACTTTGGCAGGAACACCACCGACGAGCGTATGGTCGGGAACGTCTTTCGTGACAACGGCTCCGGCAGCGACGACAACATGGCTGCCGAGGGTGACGCCAGGCAGGATGACGGCGTTGGCGCCTATCCACACATCGTCACCGATGACCACGGGCTTCGTAGAGACGCCCTGCTCGTCGATGCGCAGACCGCCATTTTCGAAGTTGTGGTTCAGCGCCGTTACGGTGATGCCCTGTGCCAGGTTCACATGACTGCCGATGGTGACAGGGCCAATGATGGTGTTATGAAGTCCGATGCGGGTATAGTCGCCGATGACGACGTCGCCAACAGCGTTGTTGATGCAGCAGAACGACTCGACAACGCTATGCCTGCCAAGTGAGAAACGGCGGTAGGGCGGAGTGTCCATGCGTACGCTCCAGTAGATCTTAGAGCCGCGGCCACGGTGCTGGTAGAGAGGTGCCAGCAGACGGATGTACCAGCGTGGACGGGCATCACGCTGGTTCATGATAAGATAGTCCAGCAGTTTCTTCAGTTTGGGGCTCGTTTTCAATCCTTGGCGTAGCTCTTCGTTGTTCATATATACCTTCTTTTTACAATTCTTTTCTATACTGCCGACAAAAATAAGGAAATAATTTGATAATTCCAAAAAAATCCGTAAATTTGTCGGCATAAACCAGTTCTTTATGAATCCTGAAACAGTCAAAAACCTTAAGATAGTTTATATCACACCAGCTTTGTACATGGCTGGCGGGGTAGAAAGGGTTCTTTCCATCAAGGCCAATTATTTTGCCGAACAGTTCGGGTATGACATCACGATTATCCTGACGGAAGGAAAGGGTAAGCCTCTTGCCTATCCGTTGTCGGACAAAATTAAGGTTGTCAATCTGGATGTCAATTTCGAAGAGCTGTGGACATGCTCTTTCGTCAAGAAGGTGTTTGTCTATCTCCGTAAGCAGTGGCAGTACAAGCGGAAACTGAAGGCGGAACTGATGCGGATTCGTCCGGACATCACCGACTCGCTGTTGCGGCGTGAGATCAATTTCATCACCAAGATAAAAGACGGAAGCAAGAAGATTGGCGAGCTGCATGTCAACCGTGCCAACTACCGTAACTTCGAAGCCAATGAGAGCAACTGGCTGAAAGAGCTGTTCGCGAAGTTCTGGATGAAGAACCTGATTGCTCATTTGAAGAAACTCGACAAGTTCGTCGTGCTGACGGAAGAAGACAAGGCCGCCTGGACGGAGCTCGACAATGTGGTGGCCATCCATAATCCCGTCTCGTTCAAGCCTGCCAGTGTCAGCCCCCTGACGGAGAAACGGGTGATTGCTGTCGGTCGCTATGTCTATCAGAAAGGTTTCGACCTGCTGTTGCGTGCATGGAAGAAGGTCGAGACAGAATGTCCTGACTGGAGGCTCGACATCTTTGGCGACGGTGACAGAAGTCAGTATGAACAGTTGGCCGAGGAGCTTGGAATAGACAGTAGCCGTTGTCATCTGAATGCGCCGACGAACCAGATTCAGAAAGAGTACATCAATAGCTCCGTCTTTGCGGTCAGCTCCCGCTTTGAGGGACTGAGTATGGCCTTGCTGGAGGCAGCGGCCTGTGGTCTTCCGATAGTATCGTTTGCCTGTCCCTGCGGCCCTCGTGACTTAATCAGCGACGGGGTGGACGGCCTGCTTGTTGAGAAAGAGAATGTCGATGCGTTGGCTGACAGTCTTGTGAAGGTGATGAAGTCGCCGGAGACTCGTGAGCGTATGGGCAGTGCCATCCTGAAGAAAGCTGAGCTGTTCAGAATAGATTATCTCGCTGAGCAGTGGAGACGGGTGTTTGAGAGTTTATGAAAGTCATAGATTGAAATCATTGCAGAAATGAAGATCCTGTTCCTTGTCTATCATGGCTTCTCTGAGCATAGTGGTATCTCGAAGAAGATACACTACCAGGTGAAGGGACTGCGTGAGAACGGTCACGATGTCCGGCTGTGTTACTATGGTTTTGCGGAGAACGGCCATCGCTGCCGTTATATTGACGATGTCGTCATCAATGACTATGGGACGGGTAGCTGGGCAGCCATCCGACAGCGCCTGAGCTATGACGGTGTCTATGATTATTGCATCCGTGAGGGTATTGAGTTTGTCTATGCCCGCTGTTTCCAGAATGCCAACCCCTGGCTCATCAGCTTCTTCAAGAAACTGCGTAAGGCAGGCATCCATGCCGTGACGGAAATACCCACTTATCCGTACGACGAGGAGTTTAAGAACTTTGAGTGGAAAATCCGGATGGGACTGAAGATAGACCAGTTGTTCCGTGAGAAACTGTATCGGCAGATGGATGCTTTGGTCACCTTCAGCGATGCTGAGCGTATCTTCGGACAGCGCACCATCCGCATCAGTAATGGTGTCGACTTCGATAGTATCCCCCTCCATCAACCATCCTCCATCAACCATTCACCATCCTCCATCCACCATCCACCATCCACCATCCACCATCCACCATCGGAACTCCACCTTATCGGCGTGGCCGAGGTTCATGACTGGCATGGTTTCGACCGCGTGATGACCGGTATTGGGGAGTACTATCAAAGAGAGGAGAGAGGAGAGAGGAAAGAGGTGTTCTTCCATGTCGTCGGAGGAGTCCATCCCAATCGCATGAAAAATGTCTTTCTTCCTATCATTGAGAAGTATGGACTGCAGAACAAGATTATCTTCCATGGTCAGCTGTTTGGCGACGAGCTGACGAAGGTTTTCAATCAGTGTCAGTTTGCTATTGGCTCGCTGGGCCGTCACCGTAGCGGTATCATCGTCATCAAGACCTTGAAGAATCGTGAGTATGCCACCCGTGGCATACCATTCATCTACAGCGAACAGGACAGCGACTTCGACCATCAGCCCTATGTGTTGAAAGCCCCTGCTGACGAGTCGCCTGTTGATATCCGGCAAATCATTGACTTCATGGACCATTTCACCATGAAGCCCGAGGATATCCGCAAAACGGTGGAACACCTGAAATGGAAAATTCAGATGCAGCGTGTCTTGGACGCTGTCTTCTAAGTCTCCAGACGTGTTACCTTTAGCTTATTTCTCGAACGAAGACTTCTCAGGGAATTTCTCCTCCAGCCACTTCGTCAGATGACTGTCGATGTAGTCAAAGTCATCGTCCGGACATAGAGAAGAGTCGTTGACACAGATGGATGCGATGTTGGGATTAAATAGTGTCTTATGGATGCCGTCGGCTACGCTCCTGTCAAAGAAATGGAAGGTGGCAAACCGTCTCTTCTTGGGATAGAACGTGTTCTTTGCCAATTGCCAATAGCGGAACAGGTAGGGGTTGGCAATGACGTCTTCCCTGAAGCGTGTGCAGCTGCTCGCCAAGAACTCGGGCTCTTTCTCCCATACATCTTCGAATGTCGATTTCAGATAGGCCTGCTCTGTGTGATAGTTCGAGAAACCGACAAACAGCCGTTGCTTCATCAGAACAGCACTCATCACCAGTCCTTTAAGTCCCAGATGGGGGCCAAACCATCTTCGTGGCGATTGGCGTACGGTCTCCCACCTGTTGAAGTGCGCATTGACGATGCCGATGTCTGCAAGCATCGACATGTAGATGCTAAACCTTTCCGTTTTGGTGTATATCGGCACGTTGAGGCAGGTCTCTTTATTATAGTCGCAGGGAAGTCCGTTCTTAAAATAGTAGTCGGGTGTAATGGGACTATTCGGGAGAATGTCGTCATTGAAGTATACAAAATGCTCCGACAGGCCTTTTATCCGATGGAAGTGCAACTCTATGGCACAAGAGTTGAAGGTTGGCAAGCATTCTTTCGGTATATAGTCCTCATGCTTGACCAGCACCAGTTTCGGATTGTCTTCGTTGATCCAGTCAGGAAATTTTCCGTTAGTTACTAGATACACTTTGTTAACCCAAGGGGCATATCTTTCCACAGCCCTGAACCAGTATTGGAAAATATTCATTTCCCTGTATCGGGCTTTCCCCTTGTCTCCCTTGGCCCCAGTTTTGTAGTACTCATACTGTTTCTGCCACTCTGGGTCGGAAGAGTCCAACCATGTTACAACAAAGTCTATCTTTTCCATATTTTCCACACTTTCCAAACTTTCTTGAATACAATCTGACTATAAAGATAATAGGCGTCAATATAGAGATATGGCATAAACCGGATCATGAATGTTACCAGCTTTTGTCTGGCGCTATGGGTGAATCTCAGGTGGGGAACCTCGAACTTCAGGATGTCCATGACTTGATGCCTGTCTTCTCTCTCATTAAGTTTATAGATGGTGTGATATACCATCGTGTTAAGAGAGGCATACACGTCTTCTTCCAGTTTATAGAGAACGGCGGGCGAAAGCCCCATAATCTGCCTCAAGTTCCATGTGGCAGCCATTGCAATACAATAGCTCCTCGACTTCTTAACGGTAAACACAGTCGTTGCAGCTCCCGGACGATTCAGCCTGTAGATGTAAAGTTTCCTGGGTGATATCAGACACCGCTCTGCTTTCAGGTAACATTTATGCGTGAAGGGGACGTCTTGGTAGTTGATGCCTCGGATGAAGCTCACATGGCTTTTAATAAGGAATTCTCTTCTGTAGAGTGTTCGCCATACATAACATTGGCGTGGGTTCAGGTCTTCCAGAAAGAGTTGCTGGCCTGTCTTCTCCTGTACCGTAAACTCTTCTTGGACGACTCCCTTGAAATTCTGCATATCCTTGTCCTCAATCGCGAGGAAGTCGCCCACGACGAGGTCGACCTTGGTTTCTAATGCCTTTTCCAGTAGGGGAGCGAGGCTGTTGTCAATCAGCAGATCGTCGGAGTCGGGCATCAGGATATACTCACCTTGGGCCGCTGAAATGCCCACGTTGCGTGCAACGGACAGACTCTGGTTCTCCTGATTGATAACGGTTATATTGGGATGGCTCTCAACGATGTCGGCAATCGTCTCCATACTTCTGTCTATGGAGCCGTCGTTGACAATGATAACCTCAAAACGGCTCTCGTCAAGACCCTGCCGAAATATACTTTCAACACATGCACGGACGTATTTCTCTACGTTGTAGACGGGAACAATGATACTTAGGTCCATACATTATAGTTTAGATTTCTAATGCAAATTTACGAATAACAATCATTATCACCAAATTTTTCTTCGAAAAACTGCGTAATATGTGTTTTTTTTCATATCTTTGCAAAAAAGTACACACGACAATGTCTAATTGGTACGACAAATACATGACTATCTACGGGAAACCCTTCAGTGAGGTGCCCGAAGAGATTATCAATGGTACACGTGAGCGACTGGCCCGTCTGCAGAGTGACGAGCCGTTGGCCAGCATCGTGGTTATTGCCTATAACGAGGAGACTCATCTGCAGGCCTGCCTCTGGGCAATCAGTGAGATCCAGTGTAAGTACCCCGTTGAGATTATCGGCGTCGACAACGATTCGAAGGACCGGACGGCGGAGATTTACGAGCGGTCGGGCATACCTTTTTATACGGAGTACCAGCACTCCTGTGGCTACGCCCGTCGCTGTGGCTTGCAACATTCGCGCGGCCGCTTCTACTTCGATGTCGACAGCGATACACTTTATCCGCCGCAGTACTATGAGCTGATGCTGGAGCAGCTGTTGAAGCCTGGCGTCTCGTGTGTCTCGGCCACGTGGAGCTATTTCCCAGACGAGAACCACTCGCGGCTCAGTCTGAAACTGTTTGAGATGGCGCGCGACCTGTTCCTGTGGGTGCAGCACTTCAAACGGCCTGAGCTCAGTGTTCGTGGACTGGTCTTTGCCTACAATGCCGACTACGGCCGGCAGGAACCCTACCGCGTGGATATCATCCGTGGCGAGGACGGCTCTATGGCGCTCAACCTGAAGAAGTACGGCCGCATTGTCTTCGTCCGTGACCGTCGCTGCCGCGCCATCACGGGCTATGGCACCATCGGCAACCAGTCCATGTGGCAGAGCTTCGTCAACCATGTGAAGATACAGATGAAGGGCATCACGCGCATCTTCCATTCTACCGACCGTTACGAAGATGCCGAGGACAATCTCGTCAAAAACAAATAGCATCGGACCAAATATAACGGCATCGGACTGAACGGACTGTCACGGACTAAAAGGAATTGCATCGGACTTGACGAACAGGTACGGACAAAGAAGTCCGTGTTAGTCCGTTAAGTCCGATGCAATAATTAGATCGTTAAATCCGATGCAATTACTTCTGCTTCAGCAGGTCGCGGATCTCGGCCAGCAGCTCTTCCTGCGTGGGGCCGGCAGGAGCGGCAGGCTCGGCGGGCTCTTCCTTCTTGCGGTTCAGCTTGTTGATACCCTTCAGCATCAGGAAGATACAGAAGGCGACGATGAGGAAGTCGACAACGTTCTGGATGAAGTTTCCGTAGGTCAGCTTAGCTGCAAAGTCACCCTCGCCGAACTCTACAGCCAGCTTTGTGAAGTCCACATTACCCGTCACGACACCGACCAGCGGCATGAGGATGTCGTCGACCAGCGAGCTGACAATCTTACCAAACGCACCGCCGATGATGACACCGACAGCCATGTCCATCACGTTGCCCTTCATGGCAAACTCTTTGAATTCTTTAATAAATCCCATAGTTTTTAATTTTTGTACTCAGCTTTGCCGTTTGGCTCGGCCAAGAAGGTTAAACTTATGATAGAAAATTGTAATCTTCGTTTTGCAATATCAGCCTTATGGCTTGACATATCTCATTTTTTGTCCGTTGCTTGCCACTTTTCACTTTCTTTAAGAGTGGTTGCGCCTGCAAATTTAGGAATTATTTTGTAACTTTGCGCACGAAATCGGAAAAAAGTGTTTTTAGGACGCTGTTTTTTAATAGAAAATAGGTATAACCCTTTAAATAACTAACAAAAAAAATGACAAAAGTAGCAATTAACGGTTTCGGCCGTATCGGTCGCCTCGCCTTCCGTCAGATGTTCGAGGCTGAAGGTTATGAAGTAGTAGCTATCAACGACTTGACCAGCCCCAAGATGCTGGCTCACCTGTTGAAGTATGACACCGCTCAGGGTGGTTTCTGTGGCAAGTTCGGTGAGAACAAGCACACTGTTGAGGCTGGTGAGGACTTCATCGTTGTTGATGGTAAGAAGATCACTATCTATGCTATTCCTAACGCTGCTGAGC
>Ga0310786_10000880_pt1 | contig 47609 bp, 53 predicted proteins | sample AusTroGonzalo_MG_FD_203881 | JGI IMG/M metagenome (GOLD analysis project Ga0310786, IMG submission 203881) | Bovine rumen microbial communities from tropical cattle in Woodstock, Queensland, Australia - Gonzalo_03 (v2) (version 2) | ecosystem: Host-associated > Mammals > Digestive system >...
TTTGAAAACAAATAATGTCGATTTGATTTTTGATACAGAAAAAGTATTTAATTATGTAAATGATAAAAAACCAGAATTGATAAAAACAGCTGTTCAGAAACTGATTTCCAACCCATTTCTTGTATATAAAAATGCTAATTTGTTGTCTTATATTGTTAAAAACCAACCTGAACTGGTAAAAAGCCTGCCAAACAAACTGGAGGCAATGGGAAAAATAAAAAAAGATGACACTCTTAAATTGTTGGAATTGATGCCTCTGCCTATTCCAGTTGTAGAGTTTGCATATATACAAAGAAACAATGAAGCGGATGCAAAGTTCCCAGCTCGGGGAAAATTGTCACCAGAAACTTTGTCTTATATTGATATCATTACTGGGAAACGCAAAGATTTTAATAATTTGGCACCATGTGTAAAAACTGCGTTAATTAACTGCCACTTTTATGATCAAGCAGAATGGTATAAAATCATGGAACAAATGTTGATTGCAAATCCAGACTTGGAAACAAAGTATATTCAACAAATGTTAAATCGTGACAAAAAAACCGAAACGTTGATTAAACGCCACTGGAAAGGCGGGTTAAGAAAAATGCGCATAAAAAACTTCTTGTCCGAAAAGAAGCAAGGTGTGATGAAGTTTTTTGGAGCCAAACAAAAACAACATTAAAAAAACGCCCTTTTGGGCGTTTTTTATACAGAATATTTTTCGAATACTTTATTTAACTGATTATGCACCTTTATCAGCGTTGCACACTTTGACATATTCTTTATTGATGCCGCGCCAATATATGTACAACAAGACGCAATTCCGCCCGATATATCCTGTAAAATCTTGTCTAACGATCCAGTATAAGGTATTAACAATTCGCGGCCTTCGGATGTTTTATAATTGCACATACCACCAGCGAATTTATTATTCGCGTATTCCGAAGACATGCCATAATACTGCTTGAAACGTTTAGTTTCGATTTTGTATTTTTCATCAATCAATTCATTTGTTTGATATTGTTTTTCAATGACTTCGCCTTCTGCTTCGTCAGAACCAGCAAACATTCCGCCCGCCATTACGAAATCCGCGTTCAGACAAAATGCTTTACAGATGTCACCGATATCAACAATTCCGCCGTCTGCACAAATATGACCGTTAACCGAATGAGCAATATCTGCACATTCCAGAATCAGAGAAACCATCGGGGTTCCACATCCTGTTTGTTTACGCGTTAAACATGCAGAACCACTGCCAATTCCACATTTAATTATATCTGCGTTGTCTAATAATTTAAGGCAGACATCCCCACTGGCGATATTTCCAACCATTATCACCGCATCTGGAAATTGGTGTCGCGCGTCCGCCAACACATCCCACGCTTTTGGTATATAAAAGTTTGGTGCATCGATGCAGATATTACGTGTACCAGTCCAATTATATTTAGATTCTAAATCTTTCAATTTTTGTATTTGTTCGGACGCGTTTTTTAGACCAATCGTAATAAATAAATTATCCAAAGAAATATTATCCTTGCGACATTCTTCTAAGAAGCCCCCTATTTCATCTATTGTGTAATGCTTATGAATTGTTGCAAACATACCGCGTGCTAACAGTTTTTTTGCAGTTGCGAAATTACCAACCGTTGCCATATTAGCATTAAAAACCCCAAGGCCCGTTCTGGTTTGTCCATGCTTAAATTTGAACAAACGCTGCAAATTAACTTCACGACGTGAATTAAGATTTATCCCCATTTTTGGTTTAATCAAAATATCAGAATAATCAAGATATTCTTCAGATAATACTTGTGTCATTTTTTACCCCTTTCTGCTTTAGATTGTACACGAATTAAAAGCAGTATTTCAATATAATAAAAAAGAACACTATTTCTGTAAAAAACACTTGCAATATATAAAAAAGTATGTAAGAATATGCGGGCAATGCGAGCGTAGCTCAGTTGGCTAGAGCGCAACCTTGCCAAGGTTGAGGTCGAGGGTTCGAGCCCCTTTGCTCGCACCAGAATTTAACACCCGAGAGGGTGTTTTTTTTATATAGCAAAGGGGCGAGAACCCGAAGGGTTGCGAGGCGAGGCAACTTTAGTTGCCGAAGTACTTTGCTCGCACCAGAATTTAACACCCGAGAGGGTGTTTTTTTTTGTATAGCAAAGGGGCGAGAACCCGAAGGGTTGCGAGGCGAGGCAGCTTTAGTTGCCGAAGTACTTTGCTCGCACCAGAATTTAACACCCGAGAGGGTGTTTTTTTATATTAAAAAGATTAAACCACAAAAAAACGACCACCCTTTCGGGTGGCTATTTTATAACTTAAAACCATTTCCATGGTTGGAAAGCCTTTAACAAACCGATAAAGGTTCTTTTGTCCGTATAGGTGTGGCCACAACGTGGGCAAACCAAGAAAGGTTTCAGGAAAGCATTTACTTTTGCAAATGCGAACACCCATATAAAGAAACCCAATACCCATGCTGCGATTACCAATCCCCATGCAACATAACCAAAGTATTTGTTAACTGTGCTGGTCAAGATTTGAACAACCCCTAAGTTTGATTTTTCCAAATCGTTATAAATTTTTACCGCCACTGGCCAACTGGACGGACGCCATGGATAAACGTGTTTAATTCCATAATTAGTCAACAATGTAGTCCCCAAACCGCCAGAATGTTTATCAAGTTGCTTTTTGACGGCTTCGTCAATCATTTTATCAACTTCAATTTGCGAAACCTTTACCAATTCTGTTTTTACCGTATCAAGTTTTTTGTTAACTTGTTCTGCCACAGCATCAACTTTTGCGATATTTTTATCGGCTGTTGCGACAGCTTTATTTGTTTCGTCTACTGCTTTGTCTATTTCACCAGTCTTGAAACCGAATTTATTTGCCAGACCTGTTATTTTGGAAACTTTGTTTGTTTCTTGTTTTACTTTATTTGTTTGTTCTTTGGCTTTGGCAGTTGCGTCTGTCACTTTATTCACACCACCTTCGACGATTTTTACTTTTTCAATCGCGACACCAATTGGTTTTTCAAGATTTATAGAATCTTTGATTCCGTCCAATAATCTTGCGTATTGTTCTTGGATATTTCTTTGCAAATCAAAGAACATGGACACAACCATAGATTTTTTAATCGGACCTGCATAATGATTTTTAACATGTAATGGGAACCATGCCACGAACACCAACCATATCACAGAAATTATCGCAAAAATGCGTTTGGTTGTTGTAATAACAGATGTCTTTTTGGCGACAGTTTTCGCGCCCCCCATATCAATAACTTCGATTTGTTTTTTAGCCATATTATCCCCCTTGATTGTTAGATATATGATATTAAAAATCGATGATATTTTTCAAGTAATTTTTTATTTGGTTTTTTCCATAAAACTTTCTATCAACTTGTCGTTCATATTAAAAAGAATCTTTTTTGTTTTGTCTTTTTCGTTAATCTCTACAAGCTGAGAAATACTTTTATAATAAATATCGGCAGACGTTTTGTTTCTGAACGCGTGTATTTCTGATGTCGCCAAAGTACTGTAATTATTTGCGTTTTTATCTGATTTCAGACACGCCAAAGTGTAAACAAACGCCAGTTTATCTAAATCTCGTTTGGCAACCGCCAAATATATTTTGTCATCCATATTTAATGTTAAAACAGGTTTATTCGCACTCATTTTTATCGCTTTTTGTATACTCTTTAATAAAATTATTCTTAAATTCTTGGAAAGTACCTTGTTCTATGCTTTCACGAATACCGCGCATCAAATCTTGATAGAACCACAGGTTATGTTGCGTCAATAATGTTGCACCCAAGATTTCATTACACTTAACAAGGTGATGAATATATGCACGCGACAATTTACATGCCGGACAGCCACATTTTTCATCAATCGGGCGGGCATCATCTGTAAACTTTGCATTGCGCATATTCATAGTGCCATGTCTTGTAAAGGCCTGCGCTGTACGACCTGCACGTGTAGGCATAACACAGTCGAACATATCTACACCGCGTTCAACCGCGCCCAGTATATCAAGCGGTGTTCCTACGCCCATTAAATACCGCGGTTTATCTGTTGGCAAAAATGGTGTAGTTGTCGCAATCATATCAAACATGACTTCTTGCGGTTCTCCAACTGCCAGCCCACCAATTGCATAACCATCAAAACCAATTTCTGTCAAAGCCTTTGCAGATTTTTCACGCAAATCTTTGTAGTCTGCGCCTTGGACAATACCAAATATTCCATACCCTTTACGGTCAACAAAAGCATCTTTGCTGCGCTTTGCCCAACGTGTCACCATGTCTACGTTTTTTTCAGCCTTTTCACGTGTGGTTGGCAAATGCAAACATTCATCCAAAACCATCGTAATATTAGAATCAAGCTGATGTTGAATATGGACGCTGTCTTCTGGACGCAAGAAATGTTTTATTCCACCATCAATATGCGAAGTAAACTCTACGCCCTCTTCTTTCATTTTGACAAGGTTGGAAAGCGACATAACTTGGAAACCGCCACTGTCTGTCAAAATCGGACCGTGCCAGCCACCAAACTTGTGCAGACCGCCCATTTTTTCAACCAAATCACCACCTGGACGCATCATAAGATGATATGTGTTTCCCAAGATAACTTCGGTTCCTGTTGCGGCAACCTGTTCCATGGTAAGCGCTTTCACTGTGGCTGCCGTACCCACCGCCATAAATGCAGGTGTCTGAAAAGTTCCATGTGCAGTTTCAACAGAACCGCGCCTTGCATTTCCATCTGTTTTAATCAAATTAAATTTCAACGACATTTATGCATCCTTTCTAAACAGCAAACAACAATCGCCATAACTGAAAAATCTGTATTGTTCTTCGATTGCATGTTGATACGCAGCTTTCATTTCTGACAACCCAGCAAACGCAGACACCAACATAAACAGTGTAGATTTTGGTAAATGAAAATTTGTTAACAGAACATCGACCGCACCGAATTTATAACCTGGTGTAATAAATATATCTGTGGTTTGACATATTGGCATAACACGACCATCAAAACCTTTTGATTTTGCCAACATTGATGCACTTTCAAGCGTTCGCATAGATGTTGTTCCAACCGCAATAACGCGTTTTGCATTGTTTATAATTTCTGCCTGTTCGTCGGTAATACAACACCATTCACTGTGCATTTTATGTTCAGACAAATCTTCGGTCTTTACCGGCATCCAAGTTCCCGCGCCAACATGAAGAGTAATTTTGACTATCTTTGCACCAGCTTTTTCAATTTCTGACAATAATTCATCGGTAAAATGAAGTCCTGCGGTTGGCGCCGCCATGGAACCCAAAGGTTGTGCATAAACCGTTTGATAGCGTTCTCTATCTTCGGTTTCTTCTTCGCGTTTCATGTATGGTGGCAAAGGCATTTTTCCACATTTGTCTAGAACACTAAAAACATTATCACAATTGAAATGCAACAACAGACCACTTTCATCATCTTTATCAACAACATCTAACGTTGTGCCATCAACCATAGTCAGAACATCGCCAACATTGATTTTGTTGAATTTTTTGCAGAGCCCCCACCAATCTTTTTCATTTACAGATGTGTGCAGTGTTATTTCGTGTTCACTGGCATCAAATCGCGCCGGTATAACACGTGAATTATTAAAAACGACCACATCACCAGGTTTAATGAAAGAAATTATATCGCGAATATGTTTATCTTCTGTTTTGTTGCCGTTTACAACCAACATCCGCGAAGCATCACGTTTTTCCAGTGGATGCGACGCGATTAATTCTGATGGCAGACTAAAATCAAAATCAGAAGTATGGTACATTGTTTATCTTGTTTTTGTTATTTGTTGTTTCAAGTCCTCAAAAATTTCATGTTTTTTCAACATTTCTGTCCTTAATTTTAATTCCTCGCGTTTTTTTCTTTCAGATATGCTGTCCTCATTACATTGAAGTTCGATTTCATAATCATACAAAACCAAACGTTCTTCATAAAGCTTGTTCCCCATAATACGCGAACCTGTAAAGACAGATACAGTATCACCAACATTTAAGTATTCATATTCGGCTTTTTTAGAATTCCACTGCAAAACTCTTTTTTGTCCTGTTTGCACATCAGACAGCAAAAACAGTCTTTCTGTATCATTCGCGATTTTCCCTGTAATAACGTTTTTGTGCTCTTGTCTTTTGCAACCCATTAACGCGAACAATGGTATTAACGCTAATATTTTATATTTTGTGTTTAAGTTTTTCATTTTTTACCTTTTTTATTTGAACTCTAAGCCTTGGTCAGTGTAATTTTCTGCCACATCTTCCCAATTTTCTTCAACGCGAACAAACAAGTGCAAACGTGCATTTACGCCCCATTGATCTTGAATATCGTGACGCGCTGCAGTTCCAATCTTTTTTAACTGTTCCCCACCACGTCCAACAACAATCTTTTTATGAGCCGCATTTTGCACGACTATTTTTTGATATATTTCAAGAACACCTTCGTCATCAGTTTCGACTTTTTCAGTGACAACATTGATATGATAAGGTAATTCTTGGTGGATATATTTATAGACTTTTTCGCGTGTCAATTCGGCCAAATAAAGCATATCTGGTACATCGACCGCGTCTTTGTCTTCGAATAAATACGGTGATTCCGGCATAACAACCGATAGCGATTTCAACATTTGTTCAACACCGTCATTTTTCAATGCAGAAATCATGAAAATCTCGTTAAAATCAGCCATATTTGACAATTCTGCCACCATTGGTAAAAGTGTCGTTTTCGCGATTGAATCAACCTTGTTTAACGCAACAAACAGGTTTTTATGTGCCTTGATTTTTTCAATCAAATCACGAACTGTTTGAGTTATGCCCTTTTGAGCATCGATAACCAACAATACCGCATCAGCATCTTCCAATGCAGACATTGCAGCCCCAACCATCGCCCTGTCTAATCTGCGCGCAGGCTTGAAAACGCCCGGTGTATCAACGAAAACCAGTTGTCTGTTGCCGACCATCTTAATAGCCCGCAAACGGGTTCGTGTGGTTTGTACTTTGTGTGAAACAATAGACACCTTGCGCCCCATAATTTGGTTCACAAGTGTTGATTTGCCGGCATTTGTTGGACCGATAATCGCTATAAATCCTGAATAAGTTTTTGTCATGCCCACAAAGATAACACAACTTTTGGAAAAAACAACAAAAACCTTGCAAAAACAAATAAATATTATACGCTTGATGTAGAAAAAACAAAAGGCTATACCATGGACAAGAAAGTTTCAGATAAAAATAGCACATTTTCAGACAAATGGAATTATCGTTTTATGGAAATTGCTTTGTATATATCAATGTGGTCAAAAGACCCGAATACCAAGGTCGGCTGTGTCGTTGTCGGACCAGATAAAGAAATCCGTTCCCAAGGATACAACGGTTTTCCGCGCGGTGTAAACGATGATATTGAAGAACGCCATTATCGTCCATTGAAATATGCTTTCTATGAACATTCAGAAAGAAATGCGATATATAACGCTGGTCGATTTGGTGCTTCGTTAAAAGGATGTGTTTTGTATGTGACTATGCCACCTTGTGCAGATTGTGCACGTGCAATTATACAGTCAGGAATAAAACAAGTATATTATTTGGAACCTTCCCCTGAAAAAGCCAGAACTTTACCAAACGGGAACTGGCGCGATACAGTTCATTGCTCTTTTGAGATGTTTAACGAAACAGGTGTAAAATATGAAGAACTTAATCGTGATTTGGTTTATGAAAATATGAGACTTGCAACACTTAAATTACATCAAAACGCTAACGATAACAATACAAAAACCAGATAAATATATAAAGGTAAAAAAATGAAACATTTAAATGCAAATTATAAGATTTTAGTTTTGGCACCATTGTTTGGATTTGTAACAAATTCTTGTACACACGGAACAAAAAATGTATTTATGGGTGCAAATAATGACACGTTGCTACTTAAAGATGTTCAAACAGGCGAAAAAAGAATTTATATAGATAAATACAGATATTTGACAGATATTTTACCGTATTTTCATGTTGGGGACACTGTGCTTTTGGCAAGTCATTATAGCAAAGAAAAAGAGCACAACAAACAATACAAAAACAAACGCATATTTGACAGCGACCAAAACTTTTATATTGCTTATGATTATGACAAGATCCATGAAAGAAAAATTCAAGAAAAGATAAAAGAACAAAAATCTGTCATTAAAAGCGTCGAAAATTCTATAAATCAAAAACAAAAATAAAAAATGCACTGACTTTCACAAAAGGTAAAACATGAAAAAAAGCACAAGTTATAAAATTTTGGTCTTAACACCTTTTTTTGGTGCTATGGCAACTTCTTGTTCGGATGGAAAAGCAAATATATTTATGGGCGCTACACCTGCACAAGACACCCTGTTGTTAAAAGACGTCCAAACAGGCACCGAAAGAATCCTTGTTGTAAACAATGCAAACAAAACGATAAATGCAGAATCGCTAAAAAACGCATTACCGTATTTCCATATCGGTGACACAGTTTATTTACACTGCGGTGATAAACCACAAGGTAAAAACTGGTATGACAACCTTGTTTTTAACACTAATGAATACTGGCTTGGGTTTGACGAAGACAGCATCAGAATCAGAAAAAGCCAAAGCACACAACAATCTATTGTTGAAAGGGTAAAAAAATCTATAAATCAAAAACAAAAATAAACCGCAATTTGCGGTTTTTTATTTCAATTTTTTGGTCCATTCGTCGTCAGGGAAGTTTTTACGCAACATTTGGGCGTATCCTTCCGCCTGATCTGGTAAACCGATAGCGGTGTAACATTCTGTCAAACGAAACATCGCTTCGGGTGTCATAACTGTTTCTTGGGCCGTTGCAACAATTGATTGCAGACGCGATATCGCCGCGGTCCAATTTTTATGTTGCATATCGTTGCGTGCGGCATACATAACCTTGCCCGCGATATAATTTTTCAAGATAAGTATCTTGTTTTCCGCATTTTTAGCATATTCGCTGTGTGGAAAACGTTGTACCAATTGTTGAAACTGTTGCAAGGCATACGCCGACATTTCAGGATCGCGACGAACATCGCTGACCTGACGATAATAGCACATGCCACGCAAATACATCATATAAGGGACATCTTTGTGTCCTGGGTGAAAACGCATATACCTGTCAATTGCCAAAATAGAACCGGCAAAATCTTTATCCAGATAACGCGAATAAGCCATCATAACCAGCGCATCTGCAGACCATGGATTAGATGGATACTGAGATTCTGCGGTTTGGAACAAATCCGCGGCTTCTTCATAGTTCTTTTTGTTAAATTCTTTGTATGCATCCGCATAAATGTCTTCCAATGGACGTTCTGGCTTAATTTCTTCGCCTCCGCCACACGCATATAACAACGGCAAACAGCATAATAATATAACGATTTTTTTCATACTTGATATTCCTTTGCTATTCGCAGTATAATGAAAGGTATAAAAAAATAAAAGTAAAAAATAGGTATTGGTATGAAATTAGGAAAAAACATATTCGGTGTTGGTGCTATGACAGGAATAAGCCGTGTTTTTGGCTTTATTCGCGATATGTTGATTGCGCGTTTTTTGGGTGCAGGACGCATGTCTGATATTTTCTTTGCCGCATTCAAATTGCCGAATTTATTCCGCGATTTATTGGGCGAAGGCGCCCTTTCCGCTATCTTTATCCCGATGTATACCGATATGAAAAAAGACCAAGGTTTTGCGAAAAACGTTTTTTCTTGGTTAATGGTTATTCTGTTAGGGTTGACGATAATATTTGAGATATTTATGCCTTTGGTTATTTGGGCATTGGCACCAGGGTTTTCAGAAGACCCTGGCAAGATGCAACTAACAGTGACAATTGCACGCATGATGTTTTTCTATGTTATCTTTATTTGTGGTGCGGCATTTTTGTCTGCTGTTCTTAATGCACACTCGCGCTTTTTACTGGCTGCATTTATGCCAGTAATGTTGAATATAATGTTAATAGGTGCACTGATTGCTTCGGTATTCTATGGCAACCAGTATATTATCTATGTTATGGCAGCAACAGTTGTGGCATCCGGCATTTTACAGTTCTTTGTTCTTTGGGGACGAATCCGCGCACGGCATTTTGGTCTGCGTCTGATAATTCCACATTGGAACAAACAGATAAAAAACTTGTTCAAACGTTTTGGGGTCAGTTTGGTAGGATCCGGCTTTTATCAAATAACTATCATTGTCGGAACTTTGGTGGCCAGTTGGCAATCAGGCGCAGTATCTTGGCTTTATTACTCAGACCGCATGGTTCAGTTGCCTTTTGCGATGATAGGTTTGGCGGTCGGGACAGTATTAATATCTTCCATATCGAAAGCTTTAACTGACGGCAATATGCGCAGCGTTCATTTGCAACAAAATTCTTCCATGCGTCGTTCAATGATGCTGATTATTCCTTGTATGGTTGGACTGTTCGTGTTGGCAGAACCTATTATCAGAATACTATTCCAACATGGCGCATGGACACCTGAATCTACACACGCGGTTGCTTTGGCAATAAAAATACAATGTTTGGTATTGCCTGCGATGTTGATAAGTCAGATTTACAGTAAAACCCTTTACGCATCCCAAGATGTTAATACACCAGTAAGAACAAGCGTTATATCGCTTGGTGTTGCGACTGTAATTTATTTGGCTTTGTTCCCTGTGATTGGCTATTTATCAATTCCTGTCGGTGTCGTGGTCAGCGGTTATGTCAAAAATTACCTTTTAGGACACGTATGTCGTAAACGCGGTTTGGTAAAGACAGACAAGAAAACCTTTGTCGCCATATCTGTATTCAGCGTGATTGCTGTTGCGTTTGGTTATGCGTTATCATTGGTGCATATTGCAAACATATTCGCATTAGGTATTGCAATCGCAGTATTTGGCCTGTTGTATTTACCAACAAGTTTTATAATCGACAGATTTTTAATAAAATAAAGTTTGCACGTAACCCTTTTTTGTGGTAAAATATTACTATGAGATAAAATAATTATCCCACAACAAGGAGTGAGAATATGAAAAAAATAGTATCTTTGACGGTATTGACCGCTTTGGTTGCAGGCTGTATGGATTTGAATTCTTCAAATGAAGTTGCAACTTATGGACAAGAAGGTTTTGCAGAAGAACAATTGGCACCAGCAGAAAGCAATTTGAATACAGATGCTTATCTGATGGCGGCGGCACCAAAATATTATATTGGCAGCCCATATAAAATCGAAGATGTTCAATACGTTCCAGGCGAAGATTTAACTTATAATCAAACTGGTATTGCAGGGATTGTTCCTGCGGAATTGAACGGGTCCAAGACCAGTGACGGCGAAACATTCAATTCTAATCAATTGGTCGCAACAAGCAAAACTTTGCCTTTGCCATCTATCGTGAAAGTAACAAATTTGGACAACGGTAATTCAGTTGTTGTTCGTGTAAATAATCGTGGACCATTTGTAAATACTCGTATCATGGATTTGTCTGCTGCTGCTGCACAACAAATTGGTATAAATGGCACTGCAAAAGTCCAAGTTCAAGTAATGGAAAGCGAATCGTTAGCTGTTAAGAAAGCAACTATCGGCGAAACAGAAAAAGCAGCTCCTGTACAAGAAGTTGTTGCAGAAAAAGTAGTTGTCACAGAAGCGGCCCCTGTTGCAGCAACAACTGGCGATTACAGTGTTCAAGTAGCAGCTGTTTACAGCGAAGGCAATGCAGAAGCTTTGGCCAAAGAATTGGCGCCTTATGGTAATGCAGTCGTTGTTCGTGAAGCAGACATGTACAAAGTTCGTATCATCAATTTGGATGCAGCAAACGCACGTCGCGTAATTGATTCCTTGCGCAGCGACAAAGGTATGGCTCCAGGTTTGTTGAAAGACGGCAAATGGGTCAACGCCGACAGCATTTAATCGCAAATAACTTTTAACAAGAGACCGCCCGTTTGGGCGGTTTTTTTGTGCTTGATTTGGTTTTCAGAGTTGGGCTAAAATCAAAACAAAGGAAAATATTCATGCGTTTATTTGTTTCAATTTTGTTGGGCTTAATGTTGACCGCTTGCAACAGCATATATTACAAACCACACACTTTGGACAAAGATGCGTTGATTTACGCATCACGTGGCGGATACTCAATGCAAAGATCCATAAAACAAACAATGGAAGAACGAGGTTATAACGTTCATGTTGGTATCTTAAGAAACGAAAGACAATCAGAAGATTTAGATTTCCAAACTTTCGAAATACCTAATAATGCAAAATATGTCGTATATGTCAAAGAACGCAAAGAAGTTTTGCGTCCAATTTGGTGTATGTTCAACGGATTTTGGTGGTGGAACTTTAATGCATCTATATCAGAAAAAGCGACTGGCAAAGAAATAATGTCATGGCGTGGTCGCGGTTGTCAAAACTCTTCAATACGAAAACTGAATAGCATTTTGGATGAATTGGAAAAATAAAAACCGCCCACACGGGCGGTATTTTTTACAATGAATTATTAATCATCGATTTTTGCGTATTCACAGAAACCTTCGCTGGTATCACAACGTGAAACGATACCTTCGCTGATGAAGTATCCTTGAGTATGCAAACATGCAGGACATACTTTTGGTGCTTCTGTTCCGATGTGCCAATTGCCACAGTTTGTGCAGCGCCACATTACGATTTTATCAGATTTGAAGATTGTACCGTTTTCGATTGCTTCTGCCAATGCACGAAAACGTGATTCATGATAACGTTCTGCATAGCCAATGTTTTTCAAGACTTCTGCGATTGCTGTAAAGCCTTCTTGTGCAGCAACTTGTGCAAATTGTGGATACATATCTGTATTTTCTTCGTGTTCGCCGTATGCAGCAGCTTTCAAGTTTTCAAGTGTGTCGCCTATTTTACCTGCTGGAAAGGCAGCTGTGATTTCCAATTCGCCACCTTCTAAATACTTGAAAAGACGTTCTGCGTGTTCTTTTTCTTGTGCAGCAGTTTCTTCAAAGATTTTTCCAATTGCTTCATATCCGTCTTTTTTCGCCTGAGAAGCAAAGAATGTATAACGATTACGAGCCTGAGATTCACCAGCAAATGCAATTAATAGATTTTTTTCTGTTTGGGTTCCTTTGATAGATACCATGTATGTTCTCCTTTGTGTTTGTCGATGCCTTGATTTTACCAGAAAAAGCCAAGAAAATCAAAGCGTTTATTTTTGTTTCAATTTGTTTTTACATGCAATCAAATGTATAACATCTTTGTACATATCGTACAATTTTAGCCCAAGAAACGCACGGGCAGATTCTATTGTTGTTCCATACCCCCAAATACAGCCATTGTCTGTATCATATTTTGCGACTATTAAATTCGCATCTTGGCCTTGCAATATAAACGGTCCATAACAATTATAACCAACCAGTTTTGCATCCCAGTACTCAAAATTAGTACTTTCTTGGTGTGGCAATTTATTCATTAAAACCACGTCTTTGTCACGTACGCGTGTTATTTCGTGCGGGAACTTTTTTTGGACACGCCAAAGGCCAGCAACAAAATCTATATCTTCAATTTTTGCGCCCTTTTTGCCCAAAGTTATTTTCCGACCGCCTGCTGTAATCGCTTTTACTTCATAAACATCTTTACAGAAAGCCCCTATTTTCGCAATTTTTGCTTTGTCTTCTGGTATTCTGGTGCCGTCTTTGGCAATAAAAAAATCAGATAACGGATTCATCATTGTTTTTCCTTTTACTTTTCTGCTAACGCCAACATCTGTTTTTCAATTTCACCAATCATATCTTCAATACCAATATGACCGGCGGCACTAATTGTTAAAATCGTTGGTTTCTTTTTGCGACCAAAAGACTTCTTGAAATCAGTCATGCGTGATTTCAATTCTTCATCGGAAAGCGCATCTATTTTATTAATTACCACAATTTCTGGTTTATTTAACAGACCACCACCATAAGAATCCATTTCATGTCTTATTGTTTTATAGCGGTTTGCCCAATCTTCTTCTGAACCATCAATTACATGCAAAATCAATTTTGTACGTTCTGCGTGCCCCAAGAATCTGTCGCCAAGGCCCACGCCCATATGCGCACCTTCGATAAGTCCTGGCAAGTCAACCATAACAAATTCACGATTATGCGCGTACATAACACCCAACTGTGGATTCAATGTTGTAAATGCATAATTAGCAATCTTTGGACGGGCAGCAGTCACAACAGACAATATTGTTGATTTACCAGCATTCGGGAAACCGACCAAACCAATGTCTGCAATCAATTTTAGACGCAATATAACCGTTCTTTCTTCGCCTGGCAAACCGTCATTAGCCTGACGCGGTGCGCGATTGGTTGGACTTTTGAAATGCAGATTTCCCCATCCGCCATTTCCACCACGTGCAGCACGATATTCCATATAGTCTTCGTTCAAATCTGCGTATTCGATTTCTTCATTTTCAGATAAAATAACTGTCCCAGTTGGCACCGGCAAATAAAGGGTTTCGCCAGAATAACCTGTGCGCATTTTTCCCATACCGTTTTGACCACGCTGTGCCACAAATTTTGTTTTATAACGATAATCTATCAAAGTGTTCACGTTCGGAACTGCGCGGAAAACCACGTCACCACCACGACCACCGTCACCACCATTTGGCCCACCAAATTCTATATATTTTTCACGACGAAACGAAGCAGCACCATTGCCACCGTCACCTGCTTTGATATAAATTTTTGCTTTATCCAGAAACTTCATTTTATAACCTTTGCTTCCATTATAACTTAAAAACTTGCAATTTCCAGTACGAATATTTATAATATGTTTTGCCACGCAAGTGGTGATGATTCTGAATTCGTTGCGGAATAATCGTTTTGGACTGGGGGGCGGTACCCCACAGCTCCACCAATTATTTCACGGGGCTGACATAGTTTCGACAGGCGAAGTAAAGGCAAATCGATTGAATCCGGGTTGTTCCGTTATAAACAAACTAAAAACTGAATGGCGATAGAATCGCTGCGAACGACAATGTTCGCCTTGCAATAGCTGCCTAATATGGCATTGAAATACGTTGGCAATTGTTGATGTATTTCGTTTAGCTTTTGCGGGGTCCGTCGGGTACCTGGCACCAGAAACCCGACATTATCGATAAAATAAAAAGGGAATGAAAATGTTTGGAAAAATCAAAAAAGTATTCTTTACAGGCGTCTTCGGCGTTTTGTATTTGTCTTATATTGCACAATTTGTTTATGTTTTGGCGTATTTAGAAGGTTGCGAAAAACAAGTTATTGGTTTGGCATTATTGTCTGTTGAATGGTTGTTTTTGATTGCTGCACGCTATTTATCAAAACGTTCCAGCAACAATGCGCAAAGCCACTCTAACGGTTTTCGCCGTCATTAATTGATGATCAAGTGCTAAAAAGCCCTGGCAATTGCCGGGGTATTTTTTATAACTTGAAAAAAGAATAAAATATTCTATATTTATCTTTGCTATGAAAGAATATATTTTACCTGTTCGCGATTTAGTTGTGCACCCTGACCTGACGGTACCGGTGTATGTCGATAATCCCCTGTCTGTTGCGTGTATAGAAGCCGCGACAAATAATCACCAAAGAATTGTTTTGTGTCCACAACACAGTTGGGCTTATCCTTCAACTGTTGACGACATTTTTACCACGGGTACAATCGGCGAAATCGCTCAGGTTTTACACATGCCAGACGGCGCAATACATGCAATAGTTCGCACAACTAATGTTGTCAATTTGTCTGATATTATCATAACAAACGGCATTTTTTCGGGCGATATATCCCCTGTTGAGATTTTGGATGATTCTGCGTTTGAACAAACTATTGCTCTGCGTGATAAAGTGCGCGATGCGATGCAGATATTGTCTTCGCATCATAAATTCAAGATGGAAAAACTGCACGCTATTGTTCAGAACTATCCAATGCCAGCATTTGTGGATACTGTTATTCAAATGGCAGATATCGATACCGAAATCGCAGTTGAAATCTTGAAAATGAAAACTTGGCGCGAAAAATTGATGGCATTGTTGGAACAAGTAATGCTGTCTATTGAAACAGAAAAAATTGAAGCAAATATTAATCGTCGCGTGCAAACACAAATGGAAAATGGTCAACGTCAGGCTATTTTACAGGAAAAAATGCGTGCTATCCAAAAAGAAATGGGTGAAGACGACGAAGAAATGGATACCGCCAGTATGCGTAAGAAGATTGAAAAATCTGCAATGCCTGCGGAAGCAAAAGAAAAGGCAATGTCTGAATTCAAACGTATGCGTACTATGTCGCCAATGTCCCAAGAAGGTGGCCTGCTTAAAACATACCTTGATGAATTGTTGGCGATGCCGTGGGACAAGTCGGATAATACACCAATAGACCTTAAAACCGCACGCGAAGTTCTTGATACAGAACATTCAGGAATGATGCCGGTAAAAGAAAGAATACTGGAACACATTGCCGTTATGAAAAAGACCGGCAAAAACCGTGGCAGCATTTTATGTTTTGTTGGGGCCCCGGGGGTCGGAAAAACTTCTCTATGCAAATCTATTGCTAACGCCCTGTCCCGAAAATATTGCAGAATATCCCTTGGCGGCATATCCGATGAAGCACATTTCCGCGGACACCGTAAAACCTATATTGGCGCCCAATGTGGACGTATTATGGATGCCTTGAAGCGTTGTAAATCTAACAATCCTGTTATCGTATTGGACGAAATAGATAAAATGGGACGCGATTGGCGTGGTGATCCAGAATCTGCCCTTTTGGAAATATTGGACCCAGAACAAAACAAATCGTTCCGCGACCATTATTTGGAAGTAGATTTTGATTTATCAAATGTTCTTTTCATTGCTACTTCTAATACACTAAATATGTCGTCTGCATTGAAAGATCGTATGGAAATTATCGAGATTCCAGGATATAGCGAAAAAGAAAAAATCCAAATCGCACGCGAACATTTGATCAAGCGCGCAGCCGAAGATACTGGTTGGGCATTTGATAACATTATCATTTCTGACGAAGCAATCACACACATTATCCGCAATTTTACCAGCGAACAAGGTGTTCGTGAATTACAGCGCGAAATTACCGCCTTGCTTCGTCGCAGTTTGTTGCAAAATGATGGCATGGATGTAAAAACAGAGTTCACAATTGATAAAATCAATGACTTGTTATCTGTGCATCAAAATGCAAATATGTCTAACAAAATTGGTTTTAGCGCACGTTTATAAAAGGAAAACCACATGGCAAAAGTAAGATATATCGTTAACGGAAAACAAATAGAAGAAGAAGTCGATACAAAAACAGCACGTCTTATTGGACAGTACAAAAATGCGTGTAATATCATCGACAGCTTTTACATAGAAAGATACGACAATAAACATGACACCAGTATCTTAGCCGCAACAAACAATACCACAGCATGGTGCATAAAATCTGGGGAAGATCCAAAAAATGCTAAATATTGTTGCAGTATTTATTATTTTAACAAGAACAATGACACCGTAAACGTTTTTGATCAAAGAATCGCAAAATTATTTTTCGACTTGTTTGATAAAAACTTAAATGAATGCAACGGAAAAACTCTGCAACGAAACAACATTAAACAAAGAATACGATAGCCATGACAAAGGAAAACTTATTAATTATAAATACCTCTGCGAACGGCATTGATTTATTGCTGGACGATAAGTTTATGCATGTTGATGCGGTAAAACAGGCTGTCGGTCTGCCAACCGCAGTTAACGATTTTATGGCACAAAACGAGGTAAAAATGTCTGATTTAACCGCAATTGGTGTTATTGTTGGTCCGGGCAGTTTTACTGGCATCCGTATGGGAATCGCCTATGCCAAGGGCTTAGCAATCGGATTAAATATTCCAGTTGTTGGGGTTAATTTATTTGAATTATACCTTTATGAAAACCCTGATGCCTTTGTTGCAATTGATTCAGGACGCGGAGATTTCTTTGTTGCATCACCCGTTCACGAACCTTGCACAATGACAATTGACGAAGTCGAAACCGAACAGATGAAATGTCCAACAACAGTCGGACACAAGCCTTATAACCTTCAATATGCAAAAGATATTGTTGCAAACAAGATTAAAAACGGAAAAATCGAACCTGTGATTCCAATGTATTTACGACCAAGTTACGCAGAAAAGTAAGGGAAAAGCAATATGCGCAAAATATTGAAAAAAAACCATAGTTTAAGCCAATTAAAGAAAAAAATTCGTCTTAAAAACGAACCTATCATTGATTTCCTTGCTTTAGTAGAAGCAAACAAAGATAAAATCGAGGGTTACCAAGTCATTACCACAAATACAAATCAAATCTATGACACAAAAGTCAGGGTGAATATTTCTATACGCTGTCCACAACATTCTTTTCCACCAATCCAAATTGACAGCGAATTGTATGCCATTGGGACGGGCGAAAAACAGCCTGATGAAAAATCTCTAAAACTAACCTGTTGTGTTTGCCAGTATAAATTGCGCGCTCGTCGTGGTGCACAAACATTTTTTTATGAATTCAATACTGTGCGGGCACAACAAGTACACGAAAAAATGTACGAACTGTATAACAATAAACAACGGTAAATAATGTTTACAAAAAAGGACAAATCGTGCCTGATGTATATAAAATAATAAACAGACATAAAGATTCTATAGTATATAACAGATATATATTATCGCCTTCTTGTTTAGGTGTATGGGCATATATTTATTCTATTAACACCAAGCATGGCACGAACATAAGATGCGAAATTCGCGATGAAAAAGAACCTGTAATATCTCAATCTTATAAATTCAAGTTTTGTTCGTTAACAATAAAACAAAAATCAAAAATTGTTTACAGCGAAACAAACACACAAAATGCAAAAGATATTTTTATCCATATGAACAAATTATATAATACAAAACAACGCTAAAAAAACATGTTTAACAAACTATCAAATCTTCATCAAAAATGTTTTCCGAACAAACCATGGTCGGCAGATGATTTTCGTGATTTGAAACAATCAGGATGCGAAATAATTATGTCTGAAAACGGGTTTATTGTGTATCGAATTGTCGTTGATGAAGCTGAGATTATAACCATCGGTGTAAACCCTGAAAAAAGACGCTTAGGAATCGCTTCTGCTATGATTGGAATTATTGAAAAAACAATCAAATCTCAAGGGGTTAAAAAAATATTTTTAGAAGTTGCTTCAACAAACGAAGCCGCACAGAAATTATATGAAAATTGCGGGTTCAAGGTGGTTGGATTACGTCCAAAATACTACGATGGAGTGGACGCAATTTTAATGTCCAAAGACATTTAATTTATTCGTTTATAAAATCAAGTATTCTTTTATCAAAAATCACATCGCGCGCTGTCAAAGGTTTAACAATATGCATGTCGTTTGCCCTTCTGGTTCGGGATAAAGCCACATAAGTTTGACCATGTGCAAATGCCCCACGCGAAATATCAATTATAACTTTGGAAAGCGTCTTGCCCTGCGATTTATGTATCGTCATTGCATAACCCAACATTAGCGGGAACTGTTTATAAGAACCTATTTCGTTTTCAACTATTCTGTCATTTTCATCACGAGAGTATTCTATTTTTTGCCATTTTTCGGGTTTAACGACGACCAAATCGTTTTTATCGTCATCCAATAACTGCACAATTATTTCGCGTGCATTCAATTGTTCAACTATCCCGATCGAGCCATTATGCCATTTATCGCCGTTTTTTACGAACATGACCAGCGCACCCTGCTTTAATTTCAATTCCATAGGTGCAGGAACATCGGTTTCATTAAATTTACCGTCAATTACACCCTTGTACACTATTTCAGGGGCGTTTATTTGGTTCAATTTTTCGGCATTTATACGTTCTGCAACCGCACGAAAAGGCGTGATTATAACCGCATTTTTACGGCACGCTTCATCATCGATGCGACATTGATTGAAAAAATCGATGGCTGTTGCATCATTATCACGAAGACGCATCAGGTTTTTTAGCAAATCATCATCACTCTGGCGATAGACCTGATTGAAATCGTATTTTATAAAGTCTGCGCGTTTATAGACATTTGAATCGAAAAAGTAGGCATTTTTATGTTCATACGCCATTTCATAATATTGTTCTGCATCGCGCGTTATGACTGGAGACAATTGAAACATGTCGCCAATTGCTATGACCTGAATACCACCAAAAGGTTCGTTATTGTGACGGGCTGCGCGTGCCAATATGTCTATTGCGTCCAGCAAATCTGGCGCAACCATGGATATTTCATCGATAACCAAAACATCTGTGGCATTAAGGATATTACGTGGTTTTGCCTTTAACTTCAGCAATTCAGGCATAATAAAATCACGTGGTTGAATCTGAAAAAGAGAATGTATTGTCTGTCCTCCAATATTCAACGCCGATACCGCTGTCGGACACGCACAAACTATACGTTTTGCAGATGCCGATTTAAGATATTGTACAAAAGTTGATTTACCAGTTCCCGCCTGCCCCAGTATTAAGATATTAGAGTGTGTGCGTTCAATTGTATTAAACGCGGACATTTGGTTTTCGTTTAAGATTGGAACCTTTTCTGCCATGGGCGCATAGTTGCACATTTAACAACAAAAAGCAAGACCGCTTAATTTTTATCTTGCAAGATTAAATAAAAAATATATAATAACTTTCGCTGTGGGCTAATAGCTCAGTTGGTTAGAGCGGAGCGCTCATAACGCTTTGGTCGTGGGTTCGAGTCCTACTTAGCCCACCACAGATAAAAAACCGTCCTTTTGGGCGGATTTTTTATTAATATAAAGTCTTGTTTTTTTGATTATTGAATGCATCAAACGCCTTGATTGCTTCTTTGCGGTTCAACGGCTTCAATTTCAATGTTTTAGTATTTTGTTTGCCATCGGCCAGCACTTTCAGATATTCGTATATGAAATCATCCCTGAAACCGATATTAGCCGCGTCTTTTTTTGTGTTTCCGTAATATACTGTTTTTATATTTGCCCATATTATTGCCCCCAAACACATAGGACACGGATAACAAGAAGTATATAATTCGCATCCGCTTAAATCATGCGATTTAATTTTTGCACATGCCGCACGTATGGCCATTATTTCCGCATGCGCCGTCGGGTCATTGTTTTTTATAACACAATTTGCAGAACGGCCTATGATTTTTCCGTCTTTTACCACAACTGCCCCAAAGGGTCCACCTTCATGAGTTTTAAGGTTTTTTTGTGATAATTTTATCGCGGTTTCCATATATTTGTTCATGTTTTAACCCTTTGCGTTATGAATATTATATCACAAAACACAAAATTATTTGATATTTTTTCGGCACGCGGTAAAATTGTTATATGAAAAATTACGAAGTTATCATTATTGGTGCTGGGGCGTCTGGTTTAATGGCGGCGGCAGAATTGGTTCATCGCAAAAAATCTGTCTTGATTATTGACATGGGGGATGCGCCTGCACGTAAAGTCGCAATTTCTGGCGGTGGCAAATGTAATTTCACGAATACAAACGCAGATTTCACGCACTATTTTGGCAACAATCCGCGATTTGTTATGTCGGCATTGGCACAATGGGGTGCGCGCGACACATTAAATTGGGCAAAATCACACAAAATAGCCTTTGTCGAACGCGAACCTGGGCGATATTTTTGTAAAAACGATGCCCACGATGTATTAGATGCGCTTTTGCACGACATTGGCGACACAAAGATTAAATACAACACAAATGTAATCGCAGTCGAAAAATCAGGCGATAACTTTGTCATTCAAACAGACAATGGTGATTTTTACGCAAAGTCAATTATCGTGGCGACAGGTGGTTTGTCTTATCCGCATTTGGGGGTATCAAATATCGGACATCAAATTGCGAAACATTTTGGACACCGGGTTGAACCAATACGCCCCGCCCTTTGTGCCGTAAAAACCAAAAGATTTTCGTCTGAATTGGCGGGGATTTCACTGAAAGCGGAAATAAAAATAGAAAAAAATACTTTAACGGGCGATTTATTATTCACTCACTTTGGAATTGGTGGCCCGGTTATTTACAGGGCGACGTTGTTTGGCGCGCAAAACATGACCATAAATCTAGCACCTGAAATTGACATTTTTGATTTCTTGAAATCCGCAAAACAAGCAAACGGCAAAAAGACAATTGCGAATACTTTATCGGAAATATTACCAAATAAACTGGCGCGTTTTATATGCAGCGACACACGACACATTGCTGATTTTCGCAATCAAGAATTGAAAGAAATCGCGGACTGTATAAACAACATTGAAATAACAGATGCATCTGCAGTTGGCCTGATCAGTGCGGAAGTGACCGCGGGCGGTGTTGCAACAGATAAAATATCATCCAAGACAATGGAATCAGAACTTTGCGATGGTCTTTATTTTACCGGCGAAGTTATGGATATAACCGGAGATTTAGGCGGATACAATATTCAATGGGCTTTTTCCAGTGGTTTTGTTGCAGGTTCAAACGCGTAAACCTGTGAACATTTCGTTTTCAACACCGGTAATTTTTACATCACATATTGTTTTATTTGGAATTGGTGCACCCGCTATCTTTATATCCAAATCGTCAGGCGTACGACCTGTATTATTTTCTTCAACCAATACAGACACCGTTTTGCCAATCTGAGATTGCATAAACTTTGTGCGGTTTTGTGCAACTATGTCGTAAATGATTTTCACTCGCTTTTTAGACACAGCATGATTTACTTGATTTGGTAATTCTGCCGCAACTGTACCAGGACGTGGCGAAAAAGGAAACGCATGCACATTTATCAGACCCATTTCACGAACCACTTCAGCGGTTTCATTAAACAATTCTTCTGTTTCACCAGGAAAACCACAGATTATATCTGCACTGAACGAAACAACACCGCCCGAAAGCCTGACAAGTTCGCGCAATTTGTCTGCATTATGACGGCGACGCATTGCGTGTAAAATTGGATTGCTGCCCGACTGCATCGACAAGTGTAAATGTGGCATAAAACGAGGGTCTTTTTTCATTAAATCTATGATTTTAGGGACTTCGGGCGATGCCGGATCTATTGAAGAAAGGCGTAAATGTTGCATTTCTGGGACATCGTGCAAAAGGCCTGCACACAAATCGCCCAGCATGAACAACCGCCCCCCATCACGACGCATGTAAGATGCAGTATCTACACCGGTCAAAACTATTTCGTAAAAACCACCCGATATCGCCACGCGTGCGTCTGATAAAATGTCATCATACGGATACGATATATTCGGCCCACGCAAAAAACGAGTTATGCAATATGTACAATCGTGATTGCATCCGTTTTGGACCCTTATGAATTTTTTGGAAAGACGTGCTTCGTTAGACTTGAAAGTGTCAATTTGTGACGATTTCGGATCAAAACCCGCATTTTTTAGTGCGGCAACATACACCGGTAATTTCATTTTGTCCGCGTTATCTATAACAAAAGCACGCGATATACCCGCAAATAATTTTGGATTACGCGTTGCGCCACAGCCTGTGACGAAAATTGCAGCATTTGGGTTTTCACGCGACAGTTTGCGAACAGTTTGCGCACATTGACGTTCCGCTTCTGCTGTGACAGAACACGTGTTAACCAAAATCGCATCGTCTATCACGCCCGACAGCATCGCAGATATTTTTTCACACTCTACTGCGTTAAGCCGACAACCAAAAGATAATGTTTTTATCGTCATTTTTTTTCTTGATTTTTAAGACATCTTAATGCATTATATCGTGGATAAAAACGATTTCAACAAAGGATTTTATTATGGCTCGTGTAACAAATTCTGATACTTTACCATACGTAGACAGCAGATATGAACTGGGAATGCTGGCTTCACAGCGCGTTCGCGACCTTAACGGTGGCGCAGAAGCTGTCGTTGAAAAAAACAACGATAAATTGACTGTTGTCGCATTGCGCGAAATCGCAAGCGGAAAGTTGAGTGTTGCTGATGTTCGTCACGAATTTGTTCAATCTTATAAAGATGCACCTGCTTCTATTGAAGAAGATGCTTCTTTGGAAATCGCCAGTGAAGATCCAATGTTGCGCGAAATTGACGCTGAATTGGAAAACTCTTTGATGGACGAAACATCTGACGAAGCCGAAGATGTTGCGGCAGAAGACGACACACCTGACGCGTCAGAAGACGAAGAATAAAAAATCCACAAAATCCGGAGACGTCGCATAGTTGGTCTAGTGCGCCACATTGGAAATGTGGTATACTCGCAAGGGTATCAAGGGTTCGAATCCCTTCGTCTCCGCCACAAAAATCAAATGCCCATTTGGGCATTTTATTTTTGTCAGGGACGAAGAAAGATTTGAAGCCTTTGCAACGAAGTTGCAGGGTTCGACAACAAGTAGATTTCACAAGTGAAAACGTAGTGAAATCGTTACGGTTGCCCCGCAGGCACAAAGTGCCGAGCCCCACCCCACACAAAAAAACTCTGCAAGCCCTAGAAAATAGGCATTTCTTCCTATGGACTTTTATAAAAAAAGAGGTATTTATTCCTGATGACGACGTGACCGAAATCTGTCACAGCGTTTTAGTACTGAAAAAACGAAATTAGATATAAGAATATAGGGAGGTACTGAAAAATGCTGAAGTAACCAGATTCCCCTTGTCGGGGGATAGGTTGTAAACTCAGATCAGTTGCGACCGTGGTTTCATGCCTGTTGACGCCTGCGGCTTCGCTTTGGGTGTTCAACAACACGAACAGTTCGGCTTCCGATTGCGCGAACAACTGTGCGAACAACTGCGGTAACAACGTCCGCAACAACTCCGATATGCGTTCGGGCTTGTTCGGGTCTGTGCTCCTTTGCGAGGTAAGTAAACTTTGGAAAAGGAAACAAGTTTCGCCAACCTGCGGGACAAAGTGCGACTGCACTTTTCAGATATGATTGAAAAGAATCATATTTGTTTGTATAAGCCTTCGACATCAAAGGCGGGAGTTTATAACCTGAGTCCATGAACAAGAATTTGCATTCATGGCCGAATAAATAAAGCAGGGGATGCATGGACCAGTAGTTTAGTTTTGTATCGCGACGAACGTCCAAAGCATCCGAATTAGATTTTACAAACACAAACAGAGGTTTCATCATGACGTTTGACGACATATCAAAATTGAATTCATCGGAATTTCCCAGTTTTTCTTCCTTTGCCAAGGACCAGTTGCCTATGCCTGGCACGAAAAAGCACATTGAAGACGTTCTGGACAAACAAATATTAGTAGTTGATTACAAAGTGCGCAAATCTAAAAAGCGTGAAGATTCGAATTGTCTGCAATTACAATTCATTTACAACGACGAAGTGTGCGTTTTGTTTACGGGCAGTTCTGTTTTATTGGACCAGATAAACATCATTGCTGACAAAACGGAAGGTCCATTTTACGCAACAATAACCAGAATACATAAATATTATTCTTTTTCATGAAGACACATAAACGCCTTTGGGATGATTTTATTTCTGTTAAGAACTTTGATTTGGCTGCGAAAAAGGCTGTAAAAAGCAAAAAGACCCGCAAAGCCGTTCAACGTTTCTTGAACAATCGTGCAGAATTGCTGGAAAAATTGCGCCAAGACATTATTTGTGGCAGATATAAAACGTCCCCCTATAAAACATTTATTATTCGGGAACCGAAGCAAAGGATTATATATAACCTGCCCTTGTATCCGGACCATATATTGCATCACGCGTTGATAAATATATTGGGTCCGATTTGGCGGAAAATGTTTATACGCGATTCTTATGCCTGTATTCCGACCAAAGGTTTGCATGCGGCATCACAACGAACGATGGAATTGGTCCGCAAAAACAAGTATGTGTTGCAGTGCGACATACGAAAGTTTTACCCCAGCATAGACCATCAAATTATGATGGATATTGTTGCAAAAAAGATTCATGACCGTCGCATTTTGCGATTGCTGAACGAAGTTGTGTGGTCTGTGGGTGGTGCCAGAAACCTGCCGATTGGCAATTTGACCAGTCAGTGGCTTGGCAACGTGTATATGAACGAATTGGACCATTTTGTCAAAGAAGAATTAAGATGGCACGATTACATACGCTATTGTGATGATTTTTGTTTATACGGCAACGACAAGAAAGAATTGAAAGAAAAATTGGAAATCATCAAAGACTTTTTGGACAAAAGGTTAAGGTTGGTTCTGTCGCGCGGGGCGATACATCAAACCAGATTGGGTATAACTTTTATTGGATACAGGCATTTTGCAACACACAAGAAATTGCGCAAATGGACGGCGAAGAAGATTAAAATTCGCCTGAAGAACATCATAGAGCACAACGATTTTACTGCGCATGCTGTGGGACAAATTGCGGCTGCATATGGGTGGGCGAAATGGTCGTGCAGTTTTAATTATCGACAACAAATCTGTAAAATGGCGGACAAAAAGTCGCGTCGCATGGGAAGTTTTATACGAAAAAGGTTGATGGGGAAAAAGTGATGACGGGGGGATGTTCCCCCCGTCGCCCCCCTATTGCAAAAACGCCCTGTCGCAATGCGACAGGGGGTTAAACGCATGCGTTTTACGTGAACATCATTGACGCACAGACCCGAACAAGCCCGAACGCATATCGGAGTTGATGCGGACGTTGTTACCGCAGTAGCCCGCACAGCGGCTCGCGCAACCGGAAGCCGAACTGTTCGTGTCGTTGAACACCCAAAGCGAAGCCGCAGGGTGTGTCATTTTACACCAGCAATGTTCCCCATTGGTTTCACCACCAACAACCAATTCATTGTTGTCATGCAAGTCCGCAACATAACCACCCCTAGATTTGCCGTAATTACTGCTTAAACACGCGGAAATACCACGGACAGTACCATACGGAAACCATGTCCACCACTTTGATTGTGCGGTATTATAATTGTATCCTTCGCCCGCAACCGATGGGTCCAACATTATTGTTATCGTGTCGTTCTTGGAACACATCGTTGCCGCTGGTGCCATTATCGGCATTATCAGGGCAATTATCATTATCAGTTTTTTCATTGGTTGTTTCCTTTCTTTGTATGATTCGCCCAAAAGGGGGAATTTGTGGTGGGGGTCCTTTTTGTTGAGGGGTGTCACACGATTGGAAGGTTGTCTTTCACCCCTCAACAAAAAGGAATTATCCCAGCACAATTACCACATCGATTCAAACATAGCCGTTCGAAATGTGTCGTCGTCTTTTACCGCGGTCGCACAGGCATCTGTACATGACGATGCACATGTCGCCGCATCTGCATACGATTGCAGATACATCCAATAAGATGTCGGGCCTGTTTCGTATCCGTAATCTGTGACTGGCCACATTTCGCACCAACAATAAACACCTGTATCCGCCGCACCCGTCACAAGATTTGTCTTTGGTGTGTTTGCTGTCCCAGATATGTCATTGCACGATGCAAATCCTGTTATCGTCATGTAATCAAATACAACCTGCCATACTTTGTTCGTTGAATCAGATTGCTTTGATGTTCCATCAACGGTCTTTTTGAATACGCCAATGTAACTGTTGTTGCGCGCACATGTCGTAAAACCGTATGCCCCCGCACCAGTTATCATTATCGCAAATATCGTTAATATTAATTTCTTCATTCCCCCTCCACTATTCACTTGGTCGCGTGGTATAAATATTCGTCCCACGCCACATGTATCGCCGTAACGTCTGCATGTCCAGAAACCAAATTTACATAACAACGGTTGCCGTTCGCAAATCCTACATTTAACGACGGTGTCGTCTGTTTGGTCGCCCAAAGCGGATAACGCAAACCTGTACTGACCCGGAATACAGTTGCGCCTTCGCCACATAATGCAGAACATCCCCCCGCGCCCGTCATCAATTCCGAACCAGAACAAAAATTAATACACGTCGAACCTTCCGGTTCAAAACCACACGAATTTTCAGCAATGTATTGATGATAGCCCGATGAACACGAACCATTGTTTTCTGTGAATGCCGCCGTGCCGGTGTTTATGTTGTAAAAATCTGATGGGCAACCACTGGCAGCATACGTCGTGCATGTCGAACCATCCGCAGAATACCCATTGTTGCATAATGTTATTTCATCACCCAATACCGCACCATGATATACCATTGTTATCGTTGTGTTCGGTAATGTGCGCGATTTATATCCACTGGTGGAACAAACGTTTCCGTTCGGTGCAACAAATGATGTTGAATTGGTGGCTATTTCATAATAACTGCTGTCACTGCAATCGCCACGCGAATATGTACTGCACGATGAACCGTTCGATGAATAGCCGTTATTGCATAATGTGATTTCATCGCCAACTATCGCGCCATGATATACCAAGGATATTGTCGTGTCTGGTAGTGTACGCGATTTGTATCCGCTGGTGGAACAAACATTTCCATTTGGTGCAACAAATGATGTAGTACTGGCCGACAAATCATAATAACCTGTTCCACAATCGCCATCCGCATAAGCCGTACATGTCGAACCATCTGCAGAATATCCATTCGTGCAAAGAGTGACTTCATTGCCTACCAGCTGCGCAGCAAAAACATTGCCGCACAGCAAAACAGATAAAAATACAAATATGAACCTTTTCATAGTATCTTCTGTTTCCTTATCCCTTTGGGTTCACATACAAGATAAGGCGGTTGGAGGTTAGATACTATAATACAGCATAGTGTGCTTATTCCGCCGAAAAGAAATCGGCACTATTCACAACCCTCCAACCAACAAACATATTAGTCAGAGTTTTTATTTCACCGCAAATAGTACGATTTCCTATTTTCCGGCGCTGTATTACGAGGTATCTACACCTCATCGAAAAAACACTTTCCGACATTAATATTCTAACAAATTTTTATGATTTAATGCAAGGAAAAAAAGGCATAGATTCCAGTGCAAAAAATATACCCGTTTTTATCACATTAAAACATCCCTCTTTTGCCAGACAGAATTTGGTTTGTCTTTTGATGAAGCGATTTCATTGCGCAAAAAAATCAAAAAATCGTTCATGCAAGGCATACATTACAAACATATTGACAAATTATTTTTTCGGTCTATAATTTGTGCAAAAATATGTAAAAAGGATAAAAAATATGTTGCAAACAAATAAAATTATAAGCAAGGCTCTTTTGCCAAAATTGGCGATTACACTGGCTCTTTCCTTTGGAGTCCCAGCGACATGTGTATATGTGGCAAAACAAAAAATAAAAAACTCTGAACGCATCGGAAACCGTGATACATGGTTGATGAGCCTGACCGCCTTCTTGCTGTTTGGCCTTTGCTTTTGCACATATAACAAATATAAAGAAGCAGAAAAATTTTCAACGATTGTTGCACGCAAATATCTGAAAGAATCTGCAAAAGATATGCCTGAAATGAAAATATTTGACAGAGTGCTGACCAATCCAAAAGCCCTGACAAATGTTGCGAATTTAGTTTTCAACAGTTTGCGTCCTTCCGAACAAAAAATGGTTAAGGATATTGTTTCTAAGGCTTTGGCGGATGTGCAAAAGTATGAAATTTGCTATCTGGAAGATGAAGAAATATCAGCTATCAGCAGAAAATCTTTCGCAAAAGCTCGTGAAGATATCATAAAAGTTATCCAAGGTCATGCCTCCGTACACCCAGAATTCGTTCCAAATGTGTACAAAGCAATGGCATATGCTGATATGACTTATATTGTACAACAGCGCACAAGATAAGAAAACTTTGTTTATACGCGGGAAAAATCCCGCGTATTTTTTTGCAAAAAAATATTGGAAAAGAACTTTATTGCTGCTATCATTTGGGCGTTATGAAGAAAAAGTTCCTGATTTTATTCTTGTGCATGGTAAGTTTTGTCGCAAATGCGGCAGATTTTCAATCAAACGCGAAATCTGTGTATTTATTTGATTATGACAGTGGCACAGAAATTGTTTCCAAAAACGCAGACAAACTTATGCCACCTTCTTCGATGCTGAAATTGATGACTTTGACAGTGTTGTTTGACGCGATTAAATCTGGCGACTTGAAAATGGACGATATGTTGACAGTTTCTGAAAATGCAGACTATAAAAATCCGCTTTGGTATCCGGCCAGTAAACTCTGCTTGATTAAGGGACAAAAAATCACTGTTCGCGATGCAATTTTGGGTATAATTGTGCTGTCTGCGGGGGACGCATCAGTTGTGGTTGCCGAACACTTCGCAAAAACAGAAAATAAATTCACTGATTTAATGACAAAAAAAGCCCGCGAAATCGGTATGGAAAGATCGACTTTCGGAAATGCAAGCGGCCTGCCCCACGACAATAATTTGATGACTTCCCGCGAATTAGCTGTGTTGGCAAAGTATATCATCAAAGAATATCCTGATATTTATCCAATGTTCGCAACAAAACGTTTCGAATTTGCTGATTCCAAGACAGAATGGTGCAACGATTGGACACGCACACATACGCTGAATTACAATAAATTATTATTTTCTATGTCTGGGGCGGACGGCCTGAAAACTGGACATACAGACGATGGTGGTTATGGTATGGTAGCCAGTTCCAATGTCGGCGGACGTCGACTGATTGGCGTTATTAACGGATTTCATGGACGCGGACACGATGCTTTGGCCGAAGAAATGAAAAAATTGCTTAATCACGGATATAAAACCACACAAACAAAAGTCTTTTATCGTGCTGGTGATGTGTTGACCCAGATACCTGTTTGGTATGGTGCAAAACCTACTGTGGAAGCAACTGTTGATGAAAATGTCGCAATCACATTACCAAAAGATTACGCGATGAAAAACATCCGCGTTTTAGCGCGTTATGAAGAACCTGTCAGTGCCCCTGTAAAAAAAGGACAGCAAATCGGCGAAGTTGTTATTGAAAAAAATGGTGATATAGTAAAACGCATACCATTGGTTGCTAAAAATAAAGTTAGAAAGATACAATTCTTTGGGCGCATAATTAAAAACATATCTGTACTGTTAAGAGGCAAATAATATGGCTGTTAAGAAAAAAGAAGTTTTATTCGAATTTCCTAACCCAATGGACAATGATTGTTTGGTGGGACATGCCGACACGTTAAAAGCCTTTATGGATGCATGGGATAATCGCGAAAAACACCCTGTTCATCCAGTATGGATGTTATGTGGTCCACGCGGTATTGGCAAAGCAACTTTAGCTTATAAAATAGCAAAACAAGTTTATGGCAACGTTGGTGATTTCTTTATAATTGATTTAGCACACAATTTGGACGAACGTGGTAATCCCAAACCGGACGCCAAGGCAATTTCAGTTAATACTGTTCGTAATATGATAGAACGCATGCAGATGTCATCTATGTCGGGACAATGGCGAGTGGTTTTAATTGACGCAGCAGATGAATTGACTCTGGCGGCAGAAAACGCGATTCTGAAATTGCTGGAAGAACCACCACAACAAACTTTGTTTTTATTGGTGACACATCAACTGTCTAATGTTTTGCCAACAGTTCGGTCGCGTGCACGTGTTGAAAAAATGCATCCTTTGACCATGTCTGAACTGCGTGAATTATGTGTGCGTTTTATGCCAGATGAAGAAATAAGTTCTGAAATATTGAAATTATCAAACGGCAGTTTCGGTAAAATCGCAAACTTAAAGGTTTCTGGTGGTGATGTGATTTACGAAGAATTATTGAATATCTTGCAAAACAAACATTCTACGGCATCTGATATAATGAATATTTCTATAAAAATTGCTTCGGCACCTGCCCTTTACGGAATTGTATTAGACGCAATTGCATATCTGAATTTGGCAGATATTTATCCAGATGCAAACCAAGCAATATCTGATATAAACAGACTAAATCTGAAAGCAGATATAACTATATTCAAAATAATAAACGAAATAAAAAAATGTTTATAGATACTCATTGTCATTTAACTGATAAATACACTGACAGCGTAGATACGATTATTACACGTGCTAATGACGTCAACGTTGGTGCAATGATATGCGCAACAGCAGATCCAAAAGATATTGCAAGTGCATTAAATATAGCACAAACACATGAAAACATTTTTGTAACTACTGGTATTCATCCTGATTATATAAACGCGAATCCGAACGATTATTTAACAGAAGAAATATTAAATCATCCGTCTGTTGTTGGGGTCGGCGAAATCGGTCTTGATTATCATTACAATCCTCAAACACGTAAAGAACAAATAGAACTGTTCCAAAAACAGTTGGAAATCGCACGTGTACACAATCTGCCTGTCGCGATTCACACACGTGATGCTGAAATCGACACTGCAAATATTTTAACTGATAAATATCATGGTGTTATGCACTGTTTTACTTCAAGTTGGGATTTAGCAAAAACAATGTTGGATCGCGGTTTTTATTTTTCAGCCAGTGGCATTTTGACTTTTAGAAACAGCGAATCTGTACGTGAAACTTTTGCAAAAATACCAGTCGACAGAATTGTCATAGAAACAGATGCGCCATTTTGCGCGCCAATTCCATACCGTGGAAAAACCTGTGAACCAGCAATGGTTATCGAAACCGCAAAGGTTTTGGCACAAATCAAAAATTTGCAAATTGAAGATTTGGAAACTATACTATTCGAAAATACAACAAGGTTATATAAAAAATGCCACGTCAAATTATAAAATCTGGAATGGTTAATGAAAATCGCAAAGCGCGATTTGCTTATTCTATTGAAGACACAATAGAAGCCGGCATTTCATTGACTGGGGCAGAAATTAAATCTGTGCGTTATGGTTTAGTATCTATTGTTGACGGTTTTGTGCAACGTCGTGGCAACAACCTCTTCTTGGCAGGTGTTGAAATTCAGAAATTACCAACCGCTAATCGCGTCGTTAATTTTGATGAACGCCGTCAGCGTCAATTATTACTGCACCGCAATCAAATCAATCGTATGATTGGGAAATTACAAGAAAAAGGCGCAACAATCGTTCCATTGAAGTTATACTTTAACAATCGTGGAAAATTGAAAGTATTACTTGGAATCGGTTATGGAAAAAACAAAGTTGATAAACGCGAAACAATAAAACAACGAGAATGGGAAAGAAGTAAATCGCGCCTTATGAAAGGTTAAAAAAAACTCCGCAGTTGCGGAGTTTTTTTTATTTTCTTGTGTTTTTATAACTATTCAACGACAGGAGCTTCCGGTGCTTCTGGTACATTTTTTGGTGCTTTTTTACCAAACCAACCCTTTTTATGAGCGCGCATTTCTTTGCGAATTTCTTTTTTTACAGCTTTGTATTCTTCAACAGAAATGCATTCGTTAGCATCAACATCAGCTGTTGCCAATTTTTCTTGCATTTTTGGGCATTTGATAGATTCCATATCCAAACATCCGTTTACAAATACAGGATGCATCTTTGGCATATGTTTTGGTCCGTGTCCACCACAGCAAACCATTTTTCCACAAGCCATACCCAAAGCAAAAATAATTGCCCAAACGATAATGTGTTTTACCCAATGTGCAGACCCATGGCAATGACAGTGTTCACCACATTCGCATTTGTGTTCCATAACAGGTGCTGATTTAACGGCTGTTTTTTTAACAGTTGTCTTTTTGACTGATTTTTTTGCTGGCATAATGTCCTTCCTTTTGTTTTATTAATACGGACTGATTCTAGCAACAAAAAAAAATAATTTCCAGTGGAAATTTTTCCAAAAAAAACACCCACAAATTTGCGGGTGTTTTTTAACCTTTGTAAACAAACCAATTATTAGTTCAAAGCATCTTTCAAAGATTTGCCTGGACGGAATTTTGGTTGTGTAGAAGCAGCAATTTTAATTGGTGCACCTGTTTGTGGGTTGCGACCTGTTGTTGCTTTACGTTTAGCTGTTGTAAATGTACCAAAGCCAACCAAGCGAACTTCGCCTTTTTTCTTCAATACTTTTGTTACTGTGTTGATGAATGCATCCAAACAACCAGCTGCAGTCGCTTTTGTAACTTCAACTTCATTTGCAATTGCTTCAATCAATTCTTGTTTGTTCATATGCTTCTCCTTTCATATAGAGTTTTTTAAGGTTGTCCGGCAGTTTTCAAAGGCAATGCCCTTGGAACAATATCTTTGCAAATACTGGATTCCAAAGACATTGCCTCCACTGCTTATCCGAATCGTAGAGAAAACTGCGGTTTAAGTCAAGACAAATCTTTCAACAGCCCGAAAAACCTGAAAGTTGACAAAAAAATTATTTTTCTGGCAATGTAACTGCACGTGGATTTACCGCCCTAGCACCAGCAGAAGTATTTTCACAAAGCACCCAATTAGAGCCGTTTCCACGAATATCAACGCGTCTGAAATAATTAGGTCCCATAAATAATACAAAGAATATTACAGCCATCCAAAATACAACCTTGGTCAAATCCCATGGGTTTTTATACACATCTGCACTAAACTTATCTTTTAATAAGTTTTGATACAGCGCCCATCCCCAACTGAAAACCAAAACCAAAACCATAAATGCAAACAATAAATAAGCATATTTACCGACCGCATGTAATGCGGCAGAAAACTGGGCCAATCCGCCATCTTTGGTCAATGGGCATACATACAACACGCTATCCGGATTAACGCCAGAGGGCAATACAACAGGTGCATTTCCACCAAAATTCATATTAAAAGATGCAGCCAATATTATGATAGCTAATAAAGATACAATAAAAAGCAAACCTGGTTTTTTATTCATTGTTTATCCTACATTTGATATTATTATATCATAAAAAATATGCTTTGTGCAATTTTATGATTGAATATTGGCTCTTTTAATTTTATCATTGGTCGACAAAAGGAAAACATCATGACATATAATGAAATAAGAAAATTATTTTTAGACTATTTTGAACAACGCGGACATAAAATTGTTCCGTCTGCATCGTTGATACCTAATGACCCTACTCTGTTGTTTACTGTGGCAGGTATGGTGCCATGGAAAGGTATCTTGCAAGGCACAGAACCAGCCTTTGCACCACGCGTAGCAGACGTGCAAAAATGTATTCGTGCCGGTGGAAAACACAATGATTTGGAAGATGTAGGTTTTGATGGTCGTCATCATACTTTCTTTGAAATGATGGGAAATTGGTCTTTTGGTGATTATTTCAAAGAAGGCGCAATAGAAATGTCATGGGAATTATTAACAAAAGTCTTTGGTTTGGACCCAAACAGAATCGTTGTCACCACACATATCAGCGATGAAGAAGCAACTGCAATTTGGAAAAAAATTACAGGTAAAGACGCTATCCGTTTAGACAAAGATAATTGGTGGTCTGCGGGCGAAACAGGACCTTGTGGTCCATGTACAGAAATGCACTATGATTTTGGACCAGATGTGCCAGGTGGTTTACCAGGAAGTAAAGATGAAGACGGTGGACGCTTTGTCGAAATTTGGAACGACGTATTTATGCAATATGATCGTGATGCAAATGGTGTTTTAACACCGCTTCCAAAGCAAAATGTTGATACAGGTGCAGGATTGGAAAGATTTGCATCAATTATGCAAAACAAACTGGACAATTATGACACAGATTTATTTGTGAATCTTAAACGCGCGGTTTCTGATTTGACTGGCGTTAAAGAAACCCCAGAAAACAAAGCAAGTTTCAAGGTTATCACAGACCATTTGCGTGCTGTCGGTTTTGCAATCGCAGATGGCGTTATCCCAAGCAACGCAGATCGTGGTTATGTAATTCGCAGAATATTGCGTCGTGCAATGCGTCATGGTCAAATGTTGGGACATCGCGGTAGCCTGCTGTCCGAATTGTACCCTGCTTTGGTTAACGAAATGGGCGACGCTTACCCAGAATTGAAAACACAACAAGCGCACGTTGTCGAAATTATCAAGAACGAAGAAAATTCTTTTGCTGATATGTTGCAAAACGGTATGAAATTGTTGGAATCTGAATTGCCAAAGGTCAACAATAATGTATTGCCTGGGGATGTTGCATTTAAGTTATTTGATACTTATGGTTTTCCACTTGATTTGACCCAAATGATTTTGCGTGATAAAAACATAAGAGTTGATGTCGATGCGTTCGAAAAATGTATGAAAGAACAAAAAGAACGTTCACGCGCAGACACCCGTGGAACACGCGTATTGTGGGAATCTCAAACAGATTTGCCTGATACAAAAGACATAGAAAAATATGAAGCAAAAACAAATACACCTGCAAAAGTTTTGGCAATTTTGCGTGGCGAAGATTTTGTTAAATCTGCAGACAACGGCGACGAAGTTGAAATCGCATTAGATCACACCCCTTTCTATGGAACCCAAGGTGGCCAGATAGGCGACAGCGGTGTATTCAAACGCGGAGACGAAATTGTTATGAACGTTGTGGAAACAAATCGCGTTGGCAATGTTGTTGTTCACAAAGGAACTTTGGTTGCCCCAATCAATGTTGGCGATGAAGTAATGCCTGAAATCAATCAAAATGTGCGTCAGCAAACTGCACGTGCTCATACAGCGACACATTTGTTGCAAGCAGCACTGCGTAAAGTATTAAATGAAGACGTAGAACAACGCGGATCAAAAGTTGCACCTGATTCTGTGCGTTTTGACTTTTCGTTTGGTCGCGCAATGACATCCGAAGAAAAACAAGCCGTTGAAGATTTGGTTAACCAATGGATTAATGCTGATTTACCAGTTTCACACGAAGAAATGGATATTGAATCTGCGAAAAAGCGTGGTGCGATGGCCCTGTTTGGTGAAAAATACGGTGATACAGTGCGCGTTATCACTGCGGGCGATGTTTCGTGTGAATTGTGTGGCGGAACACATATCTATCACACAGGTGAAATTATCAAAGCACATATCAACAAAGAAAAATCTATCAGTTCTGGCATTCGTCGTATAACTATGTCTGTCGGAACATTGGCAGAATAATTATGAAACAGTTAAGTGATTCTGATATAGCAAATATGGTCGGGGACGATTTTGTCCCCGATGATATTGCGACCCAAAAAGCTGTCCGCGGGGAATTACATTTATCAAAACGCATACCAAAAGCAGACGCCCCTGCCCCCGAACACGAAACAATAGACTTTCACAATCATACCGAAGAAGAAGCATGGCAAATGCTGGTACAAGTTGCCACGTCTGACACACATTCTGCGACGATTATTACAGGTGCTAGTGGCATATTAAAGAACAAATTTCAACAGTGGGCGACCGACAGTGTGATAAGTTCCCGCATTGTTTCTTTTCAGCCGATAAACAATGGCAGTTTTTCAGTAAAATTTCGTAAACGCAAATAAGGCGTCTTATTTTACGCCCATAAAATACGCAGGATCGATAGATTTATGATTACCGAATTTGTGTACAATCTGTATTCTTTTTCCATCTGCATCTGTCACAGATTGTAAAGAACCACTGTAATGCATTTCATAATGCAAATGTGAAATACTTTTGCGCATAACAGGATAATCATCATTTGCAAATTGACTTTTAAAAGCCTTTGCCCCACCTGTATATCCGATAGTTCCTATTTGGCATCCTGCACTAACGGTTTGGCCTTTGCTGACCAACATTGTATTAAGATGCATATAATATGTCTTGAAACCGTTTTGATGGTTTATGACAATATAATTGCCGGCAGAACTGCCACGACGGTTTGGTTGTACCCTTTCAACAACACCATCCGCAGCGGTAAAGACGGGCCTGTCATAATGTGCATCTGTACACCCGATATCAAAGCCATAATGGTTGTCTTTTTTTGTCCCGAATTTGCGTACTCCATACCCAGAACAATATTTATAATCAGAAACAAGCACTGGTTTTCCAATAGGTATAGTTTGATGTTGTGGAATATGTGATGCTTTTTGCTGACAATATCCAGCACTGTTGTTTGGTGCTGAACTTGGTGTCGGGATTGAAGTTGTACCCGGCGTTGTATCAGCAATTGGTTGTGGCGTATCACCAGGTGTCGCAGTATCAGTTTCTTCGCTGTTCGCTTCATCAGCTGTGATTTCAGCATCAATATTTTCATCGGTATAACTGATGTTCAAGATATCATACGCTGACAAATCTGCAAATGGTTCATATCCTTCTTCAAGCACATCCACCCTTTTCTGAAAAGGCAAATCATCAAAAGTTTTTGGGAAAGATTGCGCAGTTAAAAAACTTTCACTTTTAGCATTTACAGTAAAAGCGACAGATAACAAAAAGAGCTTAGCAAAACCTTTCATGCCTATAATTATATCAATTTTTAGCAAAAAAAATAACAGAAATCTTGACCAAACACATGCTTTTTTGCTTATATGAATACAAAGAACGGATAAAAGGGAACAAAAATGGCAAAATTGCATTTCTATTACGGGGTGATGTCTTCTTCTAAATCAGCGATGTTGGGCATAAACGCATTCAATTTTAATCGAACGGGCAACAAATGGGAAGCAATCAAACCAGCAACAGATAACCGTGATTCTGACACAGAAATCGTTTCACGCCTTAACATAAGAACAAATGCAATGGCGTTACCTAATTTAGATAATTACAAACCAAAACAAGACACACAGTTTATACTGGTTGACGAAGTCCAATTCTTTTCGCCACGCGATATTGAAAAACTGGTTGAGATAGCAGATAATTCCAAGATAACTATATTTTGCTATGGATTGAAAGTTGACAGTAACGGGAATCTGTTTCCTGCATCTGCAAAATTATTGGCAGAAGCAGACGAATTGCATCAAATGGAAACCGTCTGCGAAATCCCAGGATGTTCAATGATGGCTTCGCACCACATAAGATTTAACGAAACAGGCAAAATAATTCGCGGTGGTGCCCAAGTTGAAGTTGGCGCATCACAGTATAAATCGGTGTGCAGGAAACACTTTCACGAATTATATTATAACCCGTCTGCGAACTTATTGGAATATATCAGGAACAGAAAATTACAAAAAACAAAATAAATACTTGCAATCACGATAAAAAGATATAAAATATACCCCGATATGCGCCCATGGCTCAATTGGATAGAGCATCTGACTACGGATCAGAAGGTTGAGGGTTCGAATCCTTCTGGGCGCGCCATAAATTCAAAACACCACCTTGTGTGGTGTTTTTAATTTATGTTATGCACGCCCAGAAGGATCGGTCAGAGCACCGCAGGTGCGCATGACCAATACGAGAATACACAATTAGAAAAATCTTAAAAAATCGAAATTCACAAGATTTTTTTGATTTTTATTATTGCGTATCAAGGGGAATGAATGGGCACGCCATTTTATTCGTATCTTAAACTATCAATCGGATTCAATTTTGCGGCTTTGATTGCAGGCATTACACCTGAAACTAAACCAACCACCACTGCAACAGATATAGATACCACAACCGGCCAAATCGAAAACGGTACGTTATAGTGCAAGACAAAACGACCAACCCCCTGAGATAATCCAACACCAAGTATCAGCCCGAACATCGAACCAATAAATGAAATCAAAATTGATTCTGACAAGAATTGAGTGATGATTGTGCTTTCTTGCGCACCTATTGCTTTTCGAATACCGATTTCACGTGTTCTTTCCGCCACAGACACCAACATCATATTCATAATGCCTATTGACCCAACCAAAAGCGAAACTGCCGCTATGGCGATTAAAAGCAATGTTAAATAGCCTGTTACAGTTGACATTGTTTCCATAACTTGCTTCATATCGGTAATTTGGAAATCGTCAGCATCAGAATCTTTCAATTTGTGACGTTGGCGCAAAAGCGCAGTTATTTGATCTGTGGCGATATTGTTGTCTGCATCTTGGTAAAGTTTCAACGAAATCGTGCCGACAGAATTTGGAAAACGCGAACCTGTTATGCGTTTTTTCAGTGTTGTTATTGGAACGATTAACATATCGTCTTGCGACCCCATACCTGATTCACCTTTTGCCTTGGTCACCCCGATAACTGTCAATGGCGTATTGCGAACACGAATAATTTCACCGACTGGATTTTTCGGCATACCCAATTCTTCGGCTGTATCCGGCCCGATAACGACATAAGTTGACGCATTGCGAACCGCAGATTCATCAATAAAAGAACCATATTCCATTTCTATATTTTGGACAGTTGCATACCCTGGGTATACACCAACCATTGATGTTGACCAGTTCTTGTTTCCATAGACAACCTGTGCCGCACTGTTTTCTACAGGGCTGGCCGCCGCAACATCTGGCAGTTGCGAAACGTATTTCACGTCATCCATTGTCAGTGTCATACGATTACCACTGCGCACACCACCACTTTGTGCCGCACCTGCGCGTATCATAATTGTATTCGTTCCAAGTGATGAAAATTGGTCTGTGATTGACTGTTGCACCGTTTCGCCAACCGCAACCATTATCACAACAGCCATAATACCAATGACTATACCAAGCACAGTCAAAAATGAACGCATTTTATTTCCACTTATCGACAGCCAAGATTCATGTGCTATATCATAAAATGTCATTTTCTGTGCGCCCTTTTTTCAGATTTCAATAACACGGCTTCGTTCTTTGGTATCGCACCATCGTAAGTTATACGACCGTCGTAAATATGAATCACACGATTTGCATATTTTGCAATCTCAAATTCATGCGTAATCATAACGATAGTGATTCCTAAATCCTTGTTCAATTTCTTAAAGAACTTTAATATTTCATTCCCCATTTTAGAATCAAGTGCGCCCGTAGGTTCGTCCGCCAATATCAATTTAGGATCCCCCGCTAAAGCACGTGCAATCGCAACACGTTGTTTCATACCACCAGATAATTGCGTTGGCAAATATGTTTCGAATTTTTCAAGTTCTACCAACTTTAACATTTCACGCGCACGCGTCAGGCGTTCTTCCATAGGAAGCCCGCGATACATCAATGGCAACATAACATTGTCCAAGATATTTCTTTTCGGCAACAAATTAAAGTTCTGAAAAACAAAACCGATGTATTCGTTTCTTATCTTGGCTAATTCATCAGGCGAAAGTGTCGTTATGTCTTTGCCGTACAATTCGTATATTCCCGATGAAGCACTATCCAGCGCACCAATAATATTCATACATGTCGATTTACCAGAACCCGACGGCCCCATAATCGCAACAAATTCACCAGATTTAATCGTGAAAGTTATATCAAACAAAACCTGCTGTTCACCACCGATTTCCAGCGGAAAACTCTTACAGATTTTTTTCATTGATATAATTGGCGTATTCTTCATTTGTATATTCCTGATTAACGTGGGCCACCACCCGCTGGACCGCCCATCATACCACCACCACGATTGCCACCTGATTTTTTACTTTTAGATTCTTGACCGATATAACCAACAACGATTTTATCGCCATCTTGTACTTCATCAGATATAATTTGCGTTTCTGTCGCAGTTACAATTCCTTTTGTATAAGGGACCAATATTATCTCTCCCTTTCTTTGGATTGCCAAATGATTGTTTGGATTAATAGATTCACTGGACACATCAATAATCCCATTAAAATTGCGTAATAAAAATGCAGAATTATTCGCTTTCCATGTGTCCTTGGCAGAATTAACTATTATCGTCACGAATGCTGTCATACCAGGCATCAATTTCATATCGCTGTTATCAACATCTATGACAACGGTATAAACAACAACATTTGATGTAGTTGTTGGCGAAAGGCGAACCTGACGCACAAACCCCTCAAACGTTTGCGATGCATATGCATCAACAGTAAATGTTACCGGTTGACCCTGCTTTATCACACCGATGTCGGCTTCACTCACCGCTGTTTCAATTTGCATTTTTGTTAAATCTTCTGCAATCTCAAAAAGATCTGGTGTTTGGAAAGACGCCGCAACGGTTTGCCCCTTGTCCACTTTTCTTGAAATAACAGTTCCGTCCACCGGTGATACAATTGTTGCATAACCCAAGTTAGTCACTGCCTTGTCATATTGCGATTGCGCACGAATAACCGAAGATTCTGCCTGTTCGTATTGTGTTTGTGATTGTTCCATTTCACTGCGTGCGATAAAACCTTCGTTATAAAGAGTCTTGTTACGATTATATTCGTTTTTAGCATAATTGCGTTGTGATTTTGCACTGTCCAATGATGCCTTGGCTTCATCAACTGATGCTTGCAAAACAGACGGTTCAATCGTTAATAATTTATCACCTTTTTTGACCGTAGAATTATAATCAACAAATATTTCTTCAATATTACCGGAAACCTGAGAACCAACACTAACCGTGTTCACTGGCATAATTTCACCAGTAGCAGTTACAGTTTGCGAAACATCCCCGCGCTTAATATCCATCGTTACGAAATTCTTTTTCGTAGATTTAGCAGTTTTTGTCCCCAAGCCCCAAACCGCAACAATCGCAGCAACGATAAATATTATCCACCATTTATGGCGCAAAAACCAATTCTTGTTCTTATTCATTTTTCATTCCTTCTATCTCTGACTTTATATCACCGATTGCCAAGGCCACCGCTGCCCTTTTTACAAACAAATCATATTTTGCAGAATTGTTTTGCTTTTGTGCATTTACCAACTCTGATTGAGCCGTTTGCCAATCAAGCATCGTCGCACGACCGACCTTGTACATACCTGCCGTCACACGTTCAGATTCTGTAGCAGATTTAAGTAAAGCTTCTGTATGTTTCAGAACCGTCTGTGCAGTCTTGTAATTTTGATATGCAGTAAACACGTCCATCATCGCCGCATTTTTCGTTTGTTCTTCGTTATATTTTGCACGATCGTAATCTGATTCTGCCGCACGCAAACCATAAAGATTCGCAAAACCTGCAAACAACGGCATAGATGCACGAATACCAATCGAACCGTTCATTTTATTTGTTTCTGGCGAAACAACATCTTGAAATCTGTCATCATTCCAACCCACACTGCCACTGGCAGAAATAGAAGGCAAATTTTTAAGAAAAGCAGCGTTTCTTTTATGCCATGCCGCATCTTTATTTGCAGATGCCTTTAATAAATCAGGTCTTTTTTCACGCGCAATTTTTATCAATTCATCAATACTTTCGCTTTCTGCTTCACTGCCAAAAGTTGATGACATATCTGCAATCACAATTTCTTGGTTTGCTGGGAAAGATAGTTTCGTTAACAGGGTTCCCTTTGCAATTTCACGATTATTTTTAGCGCGTTCTAGCGACAATTGCGATGAAGCCAATGTCGTTTCCGCTTTGTATACGTCAGCTTTGGCCACAGAACCGGCCTTGAACTTTTTATCAGCAGTATCTTTTGCTGTTTGCGCAACCTTTAACGCAGATGTTGCAGATTCAACGTCTGCATCGGCATTTAACAATTCATAATACGACCCAACCAAACCATAAACAAAATTTTGCACTGTTTCGTCATAATCAAATCCTGCCGCACGGTATGTAGCCAATGTTTGTGCAAAATCAGATTCACGTTTTCCAAAATCAAATATCAAATAAGATGCCGAAATAGATGCACCATAGCCCCAATCATAATTTGGATTTTTTGTATCTTTACTTTGTGAAAAATTCTTACTCGCGTTTACGCCAGCAGAAACATTTGGCAAATAATTTGCATATCCTGCATTTTTATTAAAATGACTGGAACGCAATGCTGCGTATGCGGCCGCAGTTTGTGGATTACGACAAAGCCCAAGATTTATCACATCCTGTAATGACTGAACACCTTCCGGCACAGTGCGCACAGTTGCACAATCATCAGCCCCAAAGGCAAAGGTCGGCAAAAAGGCGGTCAGCAACCAAATCTTTTTCATATCAAGGAATCTCCTACAATTCTCTTCTGAATACTATCCTATCAAATACAGATTATTTTTGGAAGTTTTTTTTGCAAAAAAAACTTCTTTACATTTCTAAACAAAAGTCGCTATACTACTATTGATTAACAAGGGGGGGGACACTCATGATAAAGAAAATATTATTCACATCTGCTTGTGCTATGTTGTCTTTTGGCGCTTTTGCTGAAACACCTATAGACAGACTGGCAAGTTTAACAGAAGATCAAAAAGCTTGTGTTGAAACACATGGTTGCGTTGTGCCTGAACAACCAGAAATGACCGAAGCACAACAAGAATATGTGAATTGCTTGGAAAACGCGATGAACTCATGCGGTATTGCAATCACAGAACCTGCTCCAGAGGTCGTAGAAACGGTACCTGAAGCAGAACCAGAAGTTGTAGAACCTGCTCCAGAAGTTATAGAACCAGCACCAGAAACGCCTGAGGTAGTATCAGAATTCGTGGAAGCAACTTCAGAAACACCTGAAATGGCATCAGAAGAAGTGACAGAACCTGCTCCAAAGGTCGCAGAACCAGTACCTGAAGCAGAACCAGAAGTTGTAGAACCTGCTCCAGAGGTTGTGGAACCTGCACCTGAAACAGAACCAGAAGTGGCAGAACCTGTCGAACCTTCTCCCGAAGAACCACAAGAATAAAACAAAAATCTCCCGTTTGGGAGATTTTTTTATTGGTATATCCAACCAGATGTTTGTTAAACATTTAGCCCAGACTTTGCTATCCCATATTGTTCCTTCTATATACAATTTCACACTCAGCAAACCACTAGGACTTTTTGCCAAAAAATAGGAACATTTTCTATTTATGGTTGTTTTTATTGATTTGTTTCTCTTATAATGATAAGATACCTACTTGAATTGGGAACAAAATATATAAACAGGAAGGAGAAAAAGATTATGAATCATTATCAAATCTGGAACGCCATAGAATTGTTTGCTCACGATCATGGAATGTCCTGTTCTGGGCTGGCAAAGCGCAGTGGATTAGACCCAACAACATTTAACAAAAGCAAAAGGGCTTCTGTCTTTGGACAACCACGTTGGCCATCAACAGAAACCATCTCAAAAATCTTGAACGCTACTAATTCATCGCCTCAAGATTTTTTCAAATACATCAAGGATTGTGATAATTCTAAATAGTAAATCGGCCTGATTACCCCCAGGCCGAAATTACAAACACATCGTGTTGCAACCGATACTTTCAGAAAAACAATCTTAAATATCAATCAATATCTGTTTGTGCGACTTGTCCAACCGTCACCGTATTTAGTCCATCCTGACAATCCCCGCAAGTATTCTATTCTGTTTTCTTTTAAATCTTGCATAAAATCATCAACTTTGTCATCGGGTATATTATTCAAAGCCCCGATTGTTTTATCCCCTATTTTGCCGTCTATATTCAGATTTTCACCAATTGAATCATTTAGAACTTTTTGAACAATCTTCCCGACATTATTAAAGTTGCTCATAACCCCCATATCAAATATGGCATTAGCAATACGATCGTTCTCTATTTCATTGATACGACGTTCATCATAGTAATCTTCTCCATAGATTTGCTGGGCTTGTTCACGCGTCAGGTATTTTACATTATCTGGAAATTTAAAGTCTGGATGTTTGGAGTTGTATTTATCCAGCACCGGTTGGGTTATGCCGGAATTTGTTGGTTGGTCTATAAGTTTTGGATTATCAACATAACCTCCTTCTTCCGCCATAGTTTTATGAATAATATGTTGTTTGCGTTTGTTATTATGCAATGCCTTTTTCATAATTTATCCTTTTGTTTAATAAAAAAAGCCCGCATAAAGCAGGCAATAAAAACGGCGCAATATAGTGCGCCCCAGATTGTTGGGTATTGTATCATAAAACGTCGAAAAAATCAATGATTAAACTTTTTTACCAAAGTTTCTGAAATTATTAAATCCGCTGGTAATTGAGAATGCCTCAATAAATCAGACAACCTAACCCACTCTTTTGCATCATGCACTTTCAACGTAATATCGCCAGCATAATCCAAAATTTCATACGCATATAATTCTAATTCTTTGCCAGAATCTAACAGCAATCTCGCAACGGTCACCAATTCACCAATCTTTGCATCAATACCCAATTCTTCTTTCAGTTCGCGATGCAAACAAACCGGTCCGTCTTCACCTTCTTCGAACTTACCCCCAGGATATTCCCATTCGCCCGCCAAAGGTTCAGTTTGTGCCCGTCGCATCAGCAGCACACAATCATCTTTTCTAAATATTCCAGCTGTAACATTCATAATTTCCCTTTGCTTGAAATCCTATGTGGATCTCACTACATATATTTTTCTCATTTATTACGTTCTGATAATAATTGAGACAAAACAAATAAATTTCCTTCCCAATTTATACGCCGGTAAAATTCTTCAATATCTGCGGAATCATACAAACTCTTTACAAATTTATCAACCCATTGATGCGTTTCTGTGTCTTTAAAAGATTTCCAAAACTTAAATTTTATGTTTACGCTAATATCTGCACGATATGCTCCAGTTTTTAAAAAATCACTTTTAAGATAATATTTTTCAAAATCAGTTGGACAGAGATCAGAATATCCTTCTAAATCTAAAGATAACGCCAACTTTAACATCGGGGTTTCTATAATAATTGTATTGTTATCTCTATGAACCTTTGATTTTTTTGGCAAAGTCAATTCAAAACGATTATACATTGCGCCCCTATCCCCGATAGCCATCACAATGACACCTGGTGTTTTTTCGTTGTCTTTTTTATTCATCGAATTGAAAGAAGATCTTTGATTTAAATCTTTGCTAAAAGTGGACAAAAACCTATTACCAATTAAAACATCTGGAATATCATTTCGACAATACGTGTGTAATTTTTTAAATTGTTTATCATTATAAAAATCTGTTAATGTTGTCGATAGTGTTTCTAATATGATGTATTCTATATTTTCCCGCAATAACAATACACTAAAATTATCATCCTTTCTTTTATTACCATACGGAAAAGACAATTTCTGTTTATCCCACATTTTTTTATCATTCGGACTTTCAGCAAACAAAGCTTTCATGTTTCCTTTTAAGTGATTCGCAAAAACATACCGTGGCACTTGCATGAGCTCATTTTTATCCTTTGAATAAAAAACCGTTCCATGAATTTTATACTCTCTAAAAAGTTCCGTTCTGTACCTATAAAGATACCATATCGCTACACAGCATAACATTATAGCTGTTGTTCCAAAAACCACATCTTGCCCGACACTAAACATCGCAACAAAAGAAGAAGCAAAAATTGACAGTAATATACCTATAAATATTGATGAAATGAAATATAGTCTCATTCTTTCTCTTAGTTTTTTCATATATTGCATTGGCAAATATTCTGTTTTCATCGTTTTCTCCGTAAAGAACAAAAAACTCATACGTTCTATCAAGAACATAATAACAATTCCTATGTTTGTCGTATATTATTTAAAAAAGTACCTTATTTCAACATATTTTTAGACAAATTAAGACAACAAGAAACGCCCTTCTCCGACTGCAGAAAAAAAAACACAAAAATACTATTGTCCAAGGGGGCAAAATCGCAGAATACTGGGCCAGACAAAAATTCTTTGCAAAACGTTCAGAAAGTCCTTGACTTATGCACCTCAGAGGTATAATATAAGCCTTGCTATTCGGGCATAGTTCAGTCGGTAGAACAACGGACTGTTAATCCGTATGTCACTGGTTCGAGTCCAGTTGCCCGAGCCACGATAAACAGCCGTTCGATTTCAGCAATGAGTCGAACGGTTTCTTATAGGAAAAGCAGCACTCCCGACCATTTATGACCGAGTTCGAAATAAAAATGCTCAATATCTCTCTCCTATCA
>Ga0310786_10000881_pt1 | contig 47586 bp, 43 predicted proteins | sample AusTroGonzalo_MG_FD_203881 | JGI IMG/M metagenome (GOLD analysis project Ga0310786, IMG submission 203881) | Bovine rumen microbial communities from tropical cattle in Woodstock, Queensland, Australia - Gonzalo_03 (v2) (version 2) | ecosystem: Host-associated > Mammals > Digestive system >...
CGAAAAAGAATTTACCTCTGCCTCGCGCACATGAGCGAGGCGGGACTTGAGCAAAAGTACATCCAGGAGGCGTTCGACACAAACTGGGTCGTGCCTCTGGGACCGAATGTGGACGGATTCGAGAAGGACTTGGAGACCTTCATGAATTGGGTGCCGGGCCTGGCGCCGCGAGATGGAGATTCCGGATCCGCGGCCAGAATGCACAAGCGCGTCGTGGCGCTGTCCTCCGGGACGGCGGCTGTGCACTTGGCGCTGATCGCGTGTGGTGTGGGGCCGGGAGACGAGGTGCTGGTTCAGTCTTTCACGTTCTGCGCAAGCTCGCACCCGGTCACGTATCTTGGGGCGACGCCGGTCTTCGTGGATAGTGAACCCGACACCTGGAACATGGATCCGAATCTGCTCGAGCAGGCCATTAAGGACCGCATCGCGAAGACGGGCAAGAAACCGAAGGCGATTATTCCGGTGGCTTTGTACGGCATGCCGTACAAGATTGACCGCATCATGGAGATTGCAGACCGCTACGACATCCCCGTCATCGAAGATGCCGCAGAGGGTCTCGGCTCCCGCTACAATAATCAGGTGCTCGGCTCCTTTGGCAAGTACGGTGTACTGAGTTTCAACGGCAACAAGATGATTACCACCTCGGGTGGTGGCGCGCTGGTCGTGGGGACTCGAGACGAGTGGCAGGAGATAATGATGTATGCTACGCAGTACCGCGAGAGCTACCCGTACTACCAGCACGAGAAGATCGGCTACAACTACCGGATGTCGAACATCTGCGCGGGCATCGGCCGCGGGCAGATGACTATCGTGAATGACCATCTGGCGCATCATAAGCATGTTCAGAAGCTTTATGAGAAGCTGCTGAAGGGAGTTGATGGCGTGATGGTTCACAGTCAGCCTGCTACGGGAGAGTATGACAGCAACTACTGGCTGTGCACCATCACGCTTGATCCCAAGCTGAAGATCAAGGGTCAGGAGAATGCCTACAAGACGATTGTCACGGGCGCCGTCGGCGGTGCCGCAGGCGTGATTCATCAGGCTTCTGCTGCCGTGACAGACTGCCAGCCAAACGACAACGTTGAGGCACTGCGCGTCTACCTGAGCGACGCTGCCATCGAGGCTCGTCCGGTTTGGAAACCGATGCACAAGCAGCCGGTTTACAAGGATGCGCCCGCGTACGTCAACGGCGTCTCCGAGGCCATTTTCAAGGTCGGTATGTGTCTCCCCGCTGGCCCTTGTGTGTCAGACGATGATGTCGCGTATATCGTCGAGACGATAAAAGATGCGATTGTAGGGTAAGTGCCCGGTTTTAAACTAACTAACTAGCTAACCTATAAATGAATACCCTTATTACCCAGATAATACTGGACGAACTGACCGAACAGGCCAAGGCTTCGCCGCGAAAACGAGCGCATCTGGATCTGCGCAACTCTCCGGAGGACACTTCGCAGCGGATGCTCAATGCCATTGAGCCGAAAGCCCTCATCCCTGTTCACTATCATCGCCATTCCTCGGAAACAGTGGTATGCCTCCGAGGACGGCTGGTGGAGGAGTTCTACGACGCGTCTGAACACCTGACGGAAACAATCGAACTTACTCCCGGTGGCCCGGTTGCAGTGCTGAACGTCCCTGCGGGCCAGTTGCACACCGCTCGCGCCCTGGAGTCCGGCACCGTGATTCTGGAGATGAAGGACGGGAAATATGAGCCCGGGGGGGGGAGAACCCAGATAGATTGACTTGTCCTAGTATTGCCGCCGGGCGGACCATATGGTCCGCCCGGCGGTTTTTTGCGGCATAATTGCAAGATAATTGGGAAGAAATGATGGAATTCCGTCGAATTATTGTTAGATTTGCGTTAATATCCGTCATAAGACGGATATGCCGGTGACCGGATTGCGGTGGATACTGCGGAGACGGGTGGACCACAGTTCTTTGTTCCGGCCAGGATTCTCGAAACTTTTCTAAGCTTCGAGGAGTGGAAGAGGTGTCTAGACCTCAGAAGATAACAAGAGAAACATCGATTTGAAAATGGATAAATCAGCAAAGATCTACGTTGCTGGCCACAATGGCCTGGTGGGTTCAGCAATTTGGAATAACCTCAAACAACGGGGATACACCAACCTAGTTGGCCGGAGCCACAAGGAGTTGGACCTGACTGATCAGGTGGCCGTGAAGAAGTTCTTCGATGAGGAGCGGCCCGATGCCGTTGTACTGGCAGCTGCCTTTGTGGGCGGCATTATGGCCAACATGCTCTACCGTGCCGACTTCATCATGATGAACATGAAGATTCAGTGCAATGTCATAAGCGAGGCCTACGCTCATGGCGTAAAGAAACTTCTCTTCCTGGGCAGTACCTGCATCTATCCCAAGAATGCCCCCCAGCCCATGAAGGAGGATTGCCTCCTCACCAGCCCGCTGGAGTACACCAACGAGGAGTATGCTATCGCCAAAATCGCGGGTCTGAAGATGTGCGAGAGCTACAACCTGCAGTACGGTACCAACTACATTGCCGTGATGCCCACCAACCTCTATGGCCCGAACGACAACTTTCACCTGGAGAACTCCCACGTTATGCCCGCTATGATGCGCAAGGTCTATCTAGCCAAGCTCATTCATGATGGTGCATGGGACAAGATAGCTATTGATTTGAACAAGCGTCCTGTCGAGGGCGTGACGGGCAGCGCCAACAAGGAAGACATACTGAGGGTGCTGGCTAAATACGGTATAGATAATAACAAAGTGACCCTTTGGGGCACCGGCAAACCCCTCCGTGAGTTCCTCTGGAGCGAAGATATGGCCGACGCCAGCGTGCACGTGCTGCTTAACGTGAACTTCAGCGACATCATTGGTGTGGAGAAGTACAGTTCTGTGCATTACGGAGCTAGCACCGATGGTGCGGTTGACAGAAACCACAGCGCAGGCCGCGGTGGCTACATCCCTAGTCTGGGCGAGATCCGCAACTGCCACATCAATGTGGGTACGGGCAAGGAATTGACCATTCGTGAGCTGAGCGAACTGGTGGTGAAGGCCGTGGGCTTTGAGGGCACCGTGGAATTCGATGCCTCCAAGCCTGATGGCACCATGCGTAAGCTCATTGACGTGAGCAAGCTTCATAGCCTTGGCTGGACGCACAAAGTGGAAATAGAAGACGGCGTCCAGAAACTCTTCGACTGGTACCGCGAAAGCCTCAAGTAAACGATAACAAAAAGAAACACGATATGAAAACTGCATTGATAACCGGCGTGACCGGTCAGGACGGTAGCTACCTGTCCGAGTTCCTGTTAGAGAAAGGCTACGACGTGCACGGCATCATTCGCCGCAGCAGCGTCGATTTCCGGGAGCGCATTGCCCACCTTGAGGGCAAGCCCCACTTCCACCTCCACTATGCCGACCTAGGCGATTCCATGTCCATTGTCAAGGTGGTGGACAAGGTCCGGCCCGACGAGATCTACAACCTGGCCGCCCAGAGCCACGTGCAGGTGAGCTTCGACTCGCCCGAGTTTACGGCCGACGTGGACGCCACGGGCGTGCTCCGTGTGTTGGAGGCCGTGCGCGCCTGCCATTTAGAGAAGACCTGCCGTATTTATCAAGCCTCCACCTCCGAGCTTTACGGCAAGGTAGAAGAGGTCCCTCAGAACGAAAATACCCCCTTCCATCCGTATTCTCCGTATGCTGTGGCAAAACTCTACGGCTTCTGGATTGTGAAGGAATACCGCGAGGCCTACAACATGTTCTGCTGCAGCGGCATCCTCTTCAACCACGAGTCTGAGCGTCGCGGGGAAACGTTTGTGACGAGGAAGATTACCCTGGCCGCAGCACGCATCAGCCAGGGCCTGCAAGACTGTCTCTATTTGGGCAACCTCGACTCTCTGCGCGACTGGGGGTATGCCAAAGACTATGTAGAGTGCATGTGGCTTATCCTCCAGAACGACCAGCCTGAAGACTTTGTCATTGCCACCGGCGTACAGCACTCCGTGCGCGAGTTCACCCAGCTTGCCTTCCGTCATGCGGGGATCGAGCTTGAGTTCAAAGGAAAGGGCCTGGACGAGAAAGGCGTCGTGGTCAAAGGCCCCGACGCCCTCATTGGCAAGACCGTTGTTGCCGTCTCCGAAGACTTCTATCGCCCGACCGATGTGGTCAACCTCTGGGGCGACCCGACGAAAGCTAAGGCCAAACTCGGCTGGAACCCGGCCAAGACTACTTTCGAGCAGCTCGTCAAACTGATGGTGGAGCATGATATAGCGAAGGTTGCGGCCGAAGGTGCTGCTGCTAAAGTGCGAACGAATTTGGCAGAGTATCTTGAGAAGGGAATTGTAAAGTAGCTACGAACGGTAAGGCCACAAACTCAAAAACCATTCTACTGTTTTAATAATGTTCACGTGTGGCTCTCTAACAGGGGATTGTTTATACTTAGAAGGAAGTAAGGTGTTGACGCTCGTGTTTCGTCTGTAAGGTATTGCGCCTCAAATACCCTCGGAGCAGTTTGATACAATCGTAGTGAGAACAGCACGATGTTATAGATGATGAATCTATAGAAGAAGTGCGCCCGCAAAAGTTCAATTCGGTGTTGGTTGTCCGTTTTATCAACTAAGGCATTAAAGAACAAGTTAATAATGTATGTAGATAGTGAAATAACAATAATGATTTAGTTATGAATTATAGGAAAATACCAGTTGATGCGAAAGATTGCGATGTGGATTCAATAGTGCAATATTTTGAAGCGCACTATTATATAGAATACATGGAGTGTCACACGGAACGTAATGAATACTACTGCGGTATCACAAATGACGTTAGCCGCAATCTTTCTAGGCATGGAGTTGCCGGTTATACCGCATGTGTCGAATGCGGGTCTTTCGCAACCTCCTCTGCTGTTGAGGAGAAGTTGGGTGGGCTCGGTTTTGATATCGGGACCTCCAATAATCCTGCGGGCAATGGTGGTGTAGAAGCTTCTACGATTGTATATATGGTTTATAAAGAGGCCAGTTTTAAACCATGACTGTCGGAATTATCCACTCGGGGTATTCCTCTAATGCTGATAAGGCGAGTTCGGAGCAGTATCGCAAACTGCGGATTAGTGAACAGTTTTATTGAAAAGCATTAGATACACTGTCGTGACCCAGGAATCTCAAGTAACAGGCGTCCATGCTGTTAGGAGGCACGCTGACGGTTTATACAAAAGTGCTATTGGCCCTTTCCCTTTTGGATTATCTGAAAGAGAAAACGAGAAGTGTCAAAGAGTATATAGGGTAGTATAACGTAAAGAGATAAATATGAAAATCACCGTTGCCGGTGTCGGCTATGTCGGCCTGTCGTTGGCCGTGCTGCTGGCACAACACCACAAAGTCACTGCGATTACGACTACGCCTGCGAAGGCGGACAAACTAAATAAGTTCATCAGTCCGATTCAGGATGATGAGATTGAGCGCTTTTTCCGCGAGGCGCTCGAGGGCAAGCGTAAACTCGATCTGACCACGACCGTGGATAAGGACGCAGCTTATAGGTCGGCCGATTTGGTTATCATTGCCACGCCGACCAACTACGACGACGAGCATCATTTCTTCGACACGAGCGCCGTTGAGGATGCCATTGAGCATGTGCTGAAGGTCAACCCGAAGGTTCTGATGGTCATCAAGAGCACCGTTCCGGTGGGCTATACTGATAGCGTGAGGGCGAAATATGGCATCGACAATATCATCTTCTCGCCGGAGTTCCTTCGCGAAAGCAAGGCTCTTTATGACAACCTCCATCCGAGCCGTATTGTGGTCGGCGCGTATGACCACCAGCAGAAGGAAGCGCAGATGTTCGCCGACCTGCTTGCCGAAGGCGCAGAGGACAAGAACATCAAGACGCTGATCGCGCATCCGACTGAAGCTGAGGCCATCAAGCTCTTCGCCAATACTTATCTGGCTGTGCGTGTGAGCTACTTCAACGAACTGGACACCTACGCGCAGGTCAAAGGTCTGAACACGCAGCAGATTATCGAAGGAGTGTGCATGGATCCGCGGATCGGCGGCCATTACAACAATCCGAGCTTCGGTTACGGCGGCTATTGCCTCCCGAAAGATACCAAACAGTTACTGGCCAACTACAAGGATGTGCCCCAAACGATGATTGAAGCTGTGGTGAAGAGCAATGTTGTCCGCAAGGAGTTCATCGCAGACTCCATCCTGAAGCGGAATCCCAAGACTGTAGGTGTCTATCGCCTCACAATGAAGAGCAATAGCGACAACTTCCGAGCATCTGCCATCCAGGACATCATCAAGCATCTGCGGGCCAATGCCGTGAATGTCATCATCTATGAACCCACCCTGCAGGATGGCAGCGAGTTTGTTGGCAACAAGGTGGTGAACGATATAACTGCGTTCAAGGCGCAGAGCGATGTCATTCTTGCCAATCGTTTTGATGCGTGTCTGGAGGATGTGGAGGAGAAGGTGTATACGAGAGACCTGTTTAAACGGGACTAAGGATATTAACCATTCTTTTGATAGGAAATGCTGGTTTTATCGGTGATTATTTGTTTAAGCGCCTCTTTTAGGATATGGCGAAGGGCCGATAGGCCCAAGCACATGCCTGAAGGGCAAGATAGAATAAAGAAAAAAGTGGTGCCACGTCGAGAGCAATTGTCTACAGGTCACTATTAGTTCCTTCCGTTCCAAAATAGGGGTTCAGTCTATGGCTCCTTTAGCTCCGTTGCCGCTGGATCTAATAAGTGGCGGATCCGCAATTGAAACGGTAAAGTGAGGCAAGTAATAATAGCAAACAGTTCGTTACATCATAATTTAGGAAATAGTAAATACTATGCTAGTATAACAATTACCCGTGATCCGTGTAGAGTTTGTCACTTACAATACAGGTGGTGAAATATTACTCCAGGGTAACTATCAAGCGAGGATGGGTAAAGACCAATTGCAAAAAAATAGTACTTAGAACGTAGTATTTACTTACATATGCAAGTTTCTTTTAATTGTTATGATGGTTGTCGTGATGAGGTAATTGACGAAGTCTATACTCGAGTTGTTTCTTGCGTGATTTATTCTTGATATTAGTTTCAGCATGAAAATATTAGCAGTCATTCCTGCCCGTGCAGGTTCAAAAGGCATTCCCAATAAGAATATCCGTATTATTGGGGGACATCCGTTGGTGTACTATTCAATCATGAATGCGTTAGCATCGGAGTACATAACCGATGTTATCATTAGTACAGATTCTCCGGAGGTGCGCATAATTGCGCAACAGATGGGTGCGCAGTACAAATGGCGTGATGAGAGTCTTTGTGGTGATGCAATAACCCTCGATGCCGTTATCCATGACGCAATACCTCAAGACCAGCAGTGGGATTATGTGGTTACAATGCAACCCACTTCACCAACTTTAAAGGTGGAGACTCTTGATAAAGCTATCAAGCATGCCATAGATAATGACCTTGATACCGTTATCTCTGCAATCAATGCGCCCCATCTTTCTTGGGGAGTAAAGGATGGTAAGAAGGTTCCTAACTACGAAAAGAGACTTAACCGCCAGTATCTTCCTGCCAACTATTTGGAGACAGGAGCTTTTGTCATCTCAAGGGCATCTGTTGTTACACCTCAAACTAGAATTGGAGCAAAGGTAGATGTGTTTGAGCTCTCTGAGCAGGAGGCGCTTGATATTGATACATTTGCAGATCTTCGTGTCGCAGCAATGACACTCAACACTCAGAAGGTCGCCATCTATGTTAATGGTAACAATAAACGTGGTATTGGACATATTTATCGTGCCCTAGAGATAGCAGATGAGTTCTTCGTGAAGCCTGATATTTACTACGACAAGAATCAGACAGATCCTAAGGTCTTTGGGACGACCACTCATGTAATCAAGCCTGTAGATGGTATTGCGGAACTCTTTCAGATATGTAAAGAGAAGCAGTACACAGTGTTTATTAACGACATCTTGACTACCAGCATTGACTACATGATTGGCTTGAAGTCTTGCATCCCGAACGCAAAGATTATCAATTTTGAAGATGATGGCGAGGGCATTATTAAGGCTGACTTGGTATTTAATGCATTGTTTGAGGATGAACAGTTCCCTCAGATTCATGCAGGTGAAAAATATTATATCTGCGGCAAGACGTTCATGTTCTACGAGCCCATAAAGGTAAAAGAAAACGTAAAACGTGTATTTATCTCCTTTGGTGGAGCAGACCCTCAGAACTATTCTGACCGTTTGCTGAATATGATTATCAAACCTGAATACAAAGATTATCACTTTGTGGTAGTGCTTGGTCGCGCCAAGTATAACGTGGACGCTCTTCTGGGATACAACAAGTATGACAACATAGAAGTACTTTATGACGTTTCCAATATGCCCGAACTGATGACCAGTTGCGACATTGGTATCACATCTCGTGGCCGAACAGGCTATGAGTTAGCGACTCTTGGAATTCCCTCCATTGCAATGGCGCAGAACCACCGAGAAGAAAAGCATGGATTCGTATGCAACGAAAATGGCTTTAGTTATATTGGATTGAATCCTGCCGACGAAGTGATAGAAGGAACCATGAATATGTATCTAAAGATGTCGCAGAAAACACGTCAGCATTATCAAGAAATGCTGCTCAGCCACGACCTTCGTGGTGGAAGGCGGCGTGTTATGAATTTGATTAACAATCTATAATTACTATTATGCTTTTAGGTAGGGTGATTCCACGCAGTCTTATCCGGTATTATTCTAATCGTAGAATTGCGATGAATTTAATTGGTGTAAAGATTGCAAACGATGTAGATCTTCAAAATGTTAAACTTGCGAATTATGTGAATTTTGCACACCATTCACAAGCGAACCATTGCAGAATAGGCGAGAGAACAAGTGTAGGAAGATATTCTAAATTAGCATATGCAAACATCGGAAAGTACTGCTCTATTTCTTGGGATGTAACTATCGGTGCGATAAGCCATCCCACACACGCAATATCAACTCATGCTTTCTCCTTTCAAAGACGCTTTGGCCTTTGTGATAAAGAACAAAAAATGCCACATGAATATGTTGAGATCGAAAATGATGTTTGGATTGGTTGTGGTGCCGTCATTATGCCTGGGATACATGTTGGCAATGGTGCTATTATCGGAGCCGGCGCTATAGTTACTCATTCCGTAGATGACTATGAAATTGTTGCGGGATGCCCAGCCCGTCATATAGGCTGGCGTTTTGAGGAAGATCTGAAAAAGGCGCTGTTGCAATCCGAATGGTGGAATTGGTCAGACGAAATAATCAAAAAGCATATAAATCTTTTTGACCCCAGCAAAGATATCACGAAAGACAAAGTAATTATTAATCAATTAAATAGCATAAATAATGAGAAAGACCCGTCCGTACCTCATTGCTGAGATTGGCGTAAATTTCTACGACACCGCTCGCGTATTAAACATCAGCCCTCTTGCGTCTGCAAAACTGTATATTGATGCCGCTGCAGAAGCAGGTATTGATTGTGCAAAGTTTCAGTCATATAAGGCTGATACCATTGTGTCAAAGAATTCTCCCGCTTATTGGGATCTCTCCAAGGAACCAACAAAGACGCAGCATGCCTTGTTCATGAAGCACGATGGCTTTAATGAGGAAGACTATCGCGAGCTTTGTAACTATACACATTCAAAGGGAATGGACTTCACTTCTACACCCTTTGATTATGCCTCTGCTGATTATCTGCAGGACATGGTAGATTTCTATAAGATTTCTTCCTCTGATTTGTCAAATCTTCCTTTCATTCGCCATATTGCAAAGAAAGGAAAGGCCGTATATATGTCTGTTGGCGCTGCCTATCTATCTGAAGTTGATGAGGCTATTCGCATTCTGAAGGAAGAAGGCTGTCCAGAGATTTGCATCTTCCACTGTGTTCTTTCTTACCCTACGGACCCGAAGAATGCAAACCTTCGTGTTATTGAAACACTGAAGCGCGTATATCCTGATGTAAAGGTCGGATTTAGCGATCATGTGGCACCAGATGAAACGATGATGACATTGGCAACAGCTTATCTGCTTGGTGCAGATGTTATTGAAAAACACTTCACTCTGGATAAAACATTGCCCGGCAACGACCATTATCATAGCGGAGATCCTGAGGACTTTAAGAAGGCTATCCGTAATTTCAAGTGGATTGATACCGTTCTTGGCAGTGGTGAAAAGACAGTTCTTGAGTGTGAGCGCATCCCTCGCCGCGAGGCACGTCGTTCTCTTGTACTGACTCGTGATATGAAGGCCGGTGAAGTTATCAAGAAGGAAGATATTATGCCTAAGCGCCCTGGAACAGGTATTGCTCCTATCTATGCGGACATTGTGATAGGCCGTGCTGTTAAGCAAGATTTGGCAGAAGATACTATCCTCACCTGGGATATGGTTTAATCGTGTTTTTTCCCGTGATGAAGAAAATATGTTTGATGAGTGGAGCGGTTATTAACGCCGGTGATTTCTTAATAGAGAAGCGCTCACTAGATTTGATAAAGCATTTTTTAAAAGATTCAGAAGTAACTATTCTCAATAGAGTCAGAGAAGATTATTCAAACCGGGTTGACATGCTGAATGGCTTTGACGCGGTTATGTTTTGCGGAGGTCCTATCTATCAACCTGGAGTATACGGGAAATCTTTACCATTCGTAAATGCTCGGATGTTAGAAGAGAATCGAGTGAAACCTCCTGTTTTTTTTATGGGTGGCGGTATGAAAGGTAATCTATATTATTCCAATTTTTCAAGCATAGATAAGATTTTTTTTAATCAAGGGTTGCATGAAAATGTCCCTTTTGGATGTCGGGACGTTATTACGTACCGTTTTCTTAAATACCAAGGTTATCCTGCTTTAATGACAGGCTGTCCTTGTTGGTATAATCTGGATGTTCTAGAAAAAGAAGAGTTAAGGCATCCGTTTACTGACTTAGATTCATGCCGTAAGATCTGTGTTTCAGAGCCTGCGCGCGAAGAGAATGTCCCATATTTGATAGGATTGCTTAAACATCTTCGATATAGATTCCCTTCGGCGGTAATAACACTTGTTATACATCGTGAAGGGAAATACAGTATTCTTTCAAATCGAATCATCAAAGAATTAGATGTTAAGATAGAACATATATCTGGCTCAGTTGATGGATTTAAAATCTATGATGATTGTGATCTTCATGTCGGTTTTAGAGTACATGCTCATATTTACAATTTGAGTATTCGTAATTTTACCATACTGTTTAATGAAGATATTCGTGGCAATGGTGTTAATCAAACATTAGGGCTTGAGAACTTGAACATAGAAAGACCTCCATATAGAATGAAAAGGATATTCGGTAGATATAGTTTACTAGAGGATATGTCAATGGCTATAGAACCGCAGATTATAATTGGAAGAATGTTTGATGACTATTTGGACTGGACAATTGAACAAGATTTCAATAACTACAAACTCGCTTTTCAGAAAATGAACCACTATTTTATTAATATGAACACTTTCTTTCAGGCAATAAAGAATGTAATATAGGTACAAAAAAAGTTGTGGCGAGTTCTATTTGGATAGAAGGTAATGGATAATATTTTTCTGAGGTTTAAAAACAACAAGACACTAAGAAATGGAACATTGTTCTCGATGTTCGCTTTCATTAATCGTGGAATAGCCTTTTTGCTAATGGTAATACTGGCTAGGTATATTATGCCAGGTGAATACGGACAATTAAGCCTCTTTAATACCATTACGCAATTGTTAGCTTATTTTATAACCTTGTCTTGTCAGAGCTTTTTTACAATATCATATTTTCAACGCAAAGGGGAATTATTTCGTCAGGATTTTACATCTATTATTTTAATAACAACGGGGACCACTCTGCTCTTAAGTATTGTTTTATTCTTCTTCCAAGATTCGTTAGCAAGATTTGCTGACTTGCCCCCCGCGTTTTTATGGTTCGCTATAATAATTTGTGTGGGAGAGGAGATTTTTGGCCTGTTAATGAGCTACATTCGTATACAAGAAAAAGTTATTCGGTATGGAATTCTAAGTTGTGGTTTTGCTATTATAAATTTCATCATTTCTATTTATTTGGTGGTCTATAAGGGCCTTGATTGGCGGGGGCGTGTATATACTCATTTGTGCGTCGCTGTTTTATCTGGTCTTTTGGGTTTAGGTGTTTTAGCAAGTAAGCATTTTTTTACACGTCATGTTACTTGGGAAGGCACGAAAAATGTGTTAAAATGGGGCGTTCCGCTAATACCTCATAATGCTGCGGGTTGGATTAAACAAGGATGCGATAGATTCATAATTAACAGCAATCATTCTTTAGCCGCGGTCGGTATATTTAGTTTTGCTCTTAACCTTAATAGCATAATCGCTATGGTAGGTATCGCATTTAATCAAACAAATTCAGTAACGATATATCAACTCTTGTCTTCTGATAAGACTGCGAATGATAAGTTATTTCTATTGAAAAGACAAACAAAAAATATTGGTTTAATATATACGATAAGTTATGTCTCGATTTTAGTCCTAGGGACTCTTCTTGTCTATTTTGCTATTCCTGCGTATTGTACGAGTCTCCCGTATTTTTGGATTCTTTCTCTCTCCGGCTATTTGAATTGTTTATACTATTTGTTTGTTAATTATCTATACTATTTTCACAGAAATAAAAATGTAATGACGATTACATTCACCACTGCGTTGCTTCATTTGATGATGTCATTGTTGCTAACAAAATATTCCCTTTATTGGACAGCAATAATTTATGTTGTTACACAAGGGGTGGTTGTTTATCTGACAGCTCGTCAAGCAATTAAGGTGATAAGAGAAAACTATATAACAAAATAATGAAAAATAGCAATACATTTGACTATAAAGGAATCGGACACATCCATTTTACGATGACCTTGCCAGCAAATGAAAAGGTGCCATCATTGTGGAAATGCTTGATAGCGCATATGTTGCGTACTTTAAGATACGTTCTTCATCATCCTGTCGTTTTCCCTCAAGAGAGTGAATTGTTGTTTGTGACGCAAAGTTTGAATAATTATCGTTCATTACAACCAATCACTATTCATTTGACTAAAGATAACTGGCGACTTATAAGTGTGTATGATTTCCCGACCTCATTAATATATCGGAAGGCTATTAAATCCTTACCGGAATTGATGCGCTTCTATTTAACATGTAACACAGATGAGAGATACCGCATTCGAAGGGTATTTAACTATTTCGCTCTTGCACCTGGTTGGTGCCGAGTTTTCACAGATTATTTTAAGAATTGCAAGGCATTACGCACTATTATAGTGGCTAACGATCATACTATGCCAACTCGATGCATGATAGTATCTGCAAGAGAATTGGGAATACCTGTTGTTTATACTCAGCATGCCTCAGTTACCGAAAAGTTCCCCCCCTTGATTTTCTCATATTCTTTTCTTGATGGGATGGATAGTTATAACAAATACAAGGCTTTGGGACGGGTAGCAGGTAAAGTCATACTACTTGGCAGCCCCAGATTTGATGAAGTGATTATTAAACAGAGAATGTTCGATGGTCTTATTAGAGAATCTGTGGGGATTGGGCTTAACAGTATGGATTCTATTGATAAAGCACTAGAGTTATGTTTATATATAAAACAAAGAACTGGGCATAAGGTAATTGTACGCCCCCATCCTCGTTCTATGGCTACAATTGATCAATCAGTCTTTACGAGGAATGGTGTGGACATTTCGGATTCTCGGGTCGAGTCTTCTTATGTTTTTTTTACTCATATAAGCGTATTAGTGGCAAACGAATCGGGCATCCATCTTGACGCTGCGATTTTTGGTATCCCGACATTGCTATACAATTTTTCAAACAACGCAGTTCTTGATTGGTATGGGTATATCCGTAATGGGTTGACTACTTTGGCAGATACCCAAGAAAGAGTAGTTGATCTAATAAATAAGATTCAGCCAGCACCTGATGAGAAGGTTCAATATTATTATGCCGCTTTTCGCACCCAATTTGATGGGAAAATAGCTGAAACCATGGCTTCTTTTATAGATAGTTCCTGGTCCGAGGTTGAAGCAGACGCTTTTTTGAAGTCTTCCTTTGAAGAAGTTGAACCAAACCTCTACATAATAAAACGACAGACTTTAAATGCCAACTAAGGAATAGTCATAATAATATAGATTCCTATACATAGGAGATTTAAAATGCAATAACGGTAGTTATAAGCTTATTGATAAGGTGGCAAGACCGTCCTGCGAGTATTTAAGATACACCTCGTCTTGCTCTTTTGGGAGGGTCTCAAGTTGATAACTATGAAAATAATAATCTTAAGGGTGTATGCTTTTCACTCAGTTTAGGTTTCTAGAGATAGTGTTAATAATATGTCAGTTAATAAACGAAATACAAGTGAACAATGTGCTAATAATAGAAAACTTGTGTCGTTTTTTTCCCTGCTGTTAATTGTTTTTGCGGCGCGGATGGAATTTGTTTTTGATATCGGATTCTTTTATGTGATTATCTTTAGCTCTCTCATTATTACGGTCGGGGTTTATATCGATGCCACTAAAAATGTCCGAAGGCGACTTGTAGGATTATTCTTATTCTCTGTCTTTTTGTGGATAGTACAATCAGAGTTAATTAAATACCGTCATAGCCCCCTAGTGCCATATGCTCCGACGGGTCTGGCTAGTATTTTCCCTGGACTGATAATGGGATATGTTTTTGTGGGGTATTATAATAATACACGCCTTCTAAAAACCACGATGTATTGTATACTAGCTTATTTTTTTCTTTTCGTAGTAATTTTGCGAGACCACACTTTTTTGATGAATCTTTCAGAAAAAACATCATCTGTTGGGATTCTAGTTCTTACTTTTGCGTTAATTATCCCAGTAATGTATTTAGAGTATCGAGATGAAAGAAAGATTTCTTTATTACCATTGCTAATGCAACTCGTTATCTCTTTCTTTCTTGAAAGTCGTGCAGGTTTAGGGGCATGTGTGGTTTTAGTTGGCTTAGCTCTATTAGTAGGAGCGCATAGTATCCAACAGAAGGGACGTAGATACTCGGCGTATTTTCTAATAGGAGCTGTAGCTGTTGTAGTAATAACGACAGTATTAGCAAATATGGCCTCTTATGCAGGCGTAGCAAAAACGATGGATCAAGGTGTGGATCTCACGGGACGAGCCGTAATATGGGCAAATTATTTTGCGGGTTTTTCTTTTAGAGATTTAATATTTGGGAAAGATATTATTGGCATTAATGATGGGGATTGGCAGAATGCTCACAACTCTTGGATCCAATTACATTCTGCCGTAGGTTTAATTGGCGTTATTATAATGGTTGTATACTTAAGGATTCTTATCTATAATATAAAACATGATTTGTTATTGGCTGCCATAATGTTTGTGATGGTTTTCTTTAGTTTCTTTAATAAAGTTTATTTCTTTTCTGCATTTGATTGGTGTGTCTATATCTTTTACTTTGACTATTTGAGGAAGCGCAATTTGAGTATGCAAGAGAAGCCTCAAATAAAAATGTCTTTCACATAAATAACCGATATTATGGGCAATACGAACTATTCAATAATAATCCCGTATCGAGATAAGTTTGAGTTATTAATTTGTGCTATTAACAGTGTGCCTGACCGAGATGATATTCAGATTATCATAGTAGATAATGGGCCTGTGCCAATAAAAGAGAACCAATTGCCGATTAAGAATAATGCCCTTGTTCAATTAACAACATCTTCCCCAACAAAGGGGGCTGGTTGTGCCCGTAATGTGGGACTATCACATGTGAGAGGTCGTTTCATGCTGTTCCTGGATGCAGATGATTATTTCACGCCAAATGCCTTTAATTCTTTCGACAAGTATTTAAGAGAAGGTTTTGATATTGTTTATTTCAAAACGGATAGCGTTAATATTAAAGATGGTTCGCAGGGTTGTCGTCATAACGTAATCAATAATTTGGTTAATACATATTTGAAGAATGGAGACGAGGGGTTGCTTCGTTATCGATTTGTGAATCCTGTGGCGAAGATGATAAGGTCTGATTTCGTCTTAAAGAACGGATTTAAGTTTGACGAAATAAGAGTAAGTAACGATGTGTGGTTTTCTTTGATGACGGGTCATTCGGCAAATAAGATATGTGCGGATGAAGCCGTTGTATACATGATCACTGCGGATGATGGTGGGAATAGTTTAACGCGTATTCGTACGAGTGAAGTGTTTCTTATACGTTATCAGGTAATGGTACGTGTAAACCAGTTTTTGAAATCTGTAGATAAATATGATTATAGAATTCGACTAATTGGAGCGTTGCGAATAGCCCTGCGTGATTATGGGTTCAATGTTTTTTGGAAGGCACTTTGTTATGCCCATAACAATAAAGTTGGTATTTTTTAACGATTAACTGTTTTTTGAAATATGATTAACGTTGGTATTATTGGATGTGGCTTCGTGGGAGGAGCTTTAAAAGATTGGTTGGAACACAACAACCCAGAGTGTAAGCTGTTTATCAGTGACCCTCCAAAAGGTTACAATGATGACTTGAGCAGTATAGACATAGCTTTCTTGCAGATCCATGTGCCTACCGAGGATGATGGTACTCAGGATTTGACACTCATGAAGGAACTTATCTCGAAGCTCCCTGATGTGCCCGTGTTCGTACGTACAACCATCCTTCCGGGGACAAGTGGCCGCCTTTCTGAGGAGACGGGTCATCAGGTATGCTATATGCCGGAGTTCCTTACAGAGCGAACCTTTATTGAGGATTTCAGAAAACAAACAATGGTTTTCACCGGGGCACAGGAGCTGCTTACGAAGATCTTCGTGGGTAAGAAGTTTACTGTAATGTCCCCTCTTGAGGCTGAACTGACAAAATATATGCACAATGTATTTGGAGCATATAAAGTAACTTACTTTAATGCTTGTCGTGAGTATTGTGAGCAGATGGGCGCTGATTGGCGAAAGGTTCATACAGGTATTCTCCTGTCAGGATATATTAACGATACTCATACTTATGTGCCTGGCCCCGATGGCAAGTTTGGTTATGGTGGCAAGTGCTTCCCCAAGGATGTGAATGCATTCGCTAAGATGACTGTGGGCACTCCTCTTGGAATACTTCTGGAACATCTACATGAGCTAAATGTTCATTTCCGGGGTTTTGAGGAACATATTTAATTTGTCATATAGTGAGGAACCCTTTTTTTGCTTCTTTTGTCATAATGCTCTTGGCTTGTCATAATTCCCATAGCCAAGAGCCAGAGGTGTATTTCAGTAGTCAAATAGATTCATTAGATCGAGTTCACGCATTAAACGTCAAAGTATCTAAACCTCTGGGAGGTGTCCACGTTATTCGCGTTCGAAATCAGAAAGATTTTGATGAAATGAATGAATCAATAATTGCTGCAGTAGAAGCAGGAGAAAAGAATATTCGAGTAAAGATAAAACAAGGTGTCTATCAGTTCAGAGAGAATCACTTGGAACTAGTGAAGTTTCATTATCCAGATGTTTCAATCTCATTGGAAGGGAAGAATGCAGTTGTTACGTCTGATGCGGATTTCTCTTCGTCTTCATATAACGACTCTCCATGGCAAGTAGTTTCATTTGCAGATGGATTAATAGAAGTCGTAGATAAAGAGCAGAAACTCTGTTTCCTCCCTTTTCTAAACACTATTGATGAGACAGAGGAGTATCCTAAAATCCAAGTGACCCAATGGTTCCGGGCTCCTATTTACGACGTTACTAAAATCGATAAAAACGGTGTTTACTTTATTGCGCCTGAATTGAATTATCTTGAACAATTTGGGCGTAAAGAGTATAGTGTAAATTATGATTTTATATACAGTGGTCAGAAACCGCGTTTTCGCCTTTATAATTATTCTTTAGAAAGGCCGAGCAAGTCAACTTGCTTTGCTCTTTTGAAAAATTCGGTTTTCCGGTCATTCTCAATCAAAGGTTTACGCTTTTATGGTAACAAGCAGGGTGAATCGCTTCTGTTTTTGATTGATGTGCACGCAGGTTCCTTTTTAATAGAAGAATGTGTTTTTGATGCAATAAGAGGCAGCGTGTTGAGGGCAAGTAAAGCGGATAATGTAATATTCAATCGAAATACCGTGATTCGAACAGATGGCGGGGAATTGTCATTCTCTAATGGCTGTAAAAATGTTCATGTTACCCAATGCGTTTTTCGCCAATGTGGACAAAAGATGAGCAATACGATGTGTGTGCGTTGTAATGAGAGCGAGTACTATATTGCAAACAATACTTTTTTAGATTTCGGCTACTGTGCTATCGGCGTTGGATTATGGCATGGGCATAACAAAAAATATGATACAAGAGGCATAATTGAACATAATGAAATAAGTTTTTCACCAGGATACTTTTCCCAAAAGGAGAAATATACGCTAATGGATTCCGGTGCTATCTATGTTTGGACACAGAATGATGATGCGATTATCCGCTATAACTATATTCATGACTATGGCGGGATGCGATTCAATTCCGGTATATATTGCGACGATGGGGCAAGCAATTGCAAGATTTATGGAAATGTTATTCTTAATACACCAGATGGATGCAGTATCTCCTCTCGTAGGGTAGAAGATTCCAAAGAAGGGTTCCGTAATAATGTAAATAATTTTATTGCTGATAATGTGGTTGATGGAGCTGTTGTGTTTGGTTGTTCTGCAAAGGATCAACGCCATTGCCAAAAAGGGGCAAATTATGTGATTCAAACGGGAGCACAAACGACTTATAAAGACAGATTTGAGAATTTGGAGCAAAGAGAAGAAGACGTGGTGATAAAATCAAACGATAAAATCTTAAGAAAAAAAATCAAGCAATGTACGCGCCGATAGTCCGTTTTGTAGTTAATAGACTGGAACGTCTTAATGACTGTGGGTATTACTGCTTCGGAAATCAGAGGCCGCGAATACAAACTGTTTTTTTGATGGGCAGCGTAGGTTGAAAGCGGGGGGAACCAGATAAAAGCTTTTTCAAATAAGTGCGAGGGGCTCTATTAAGCGGAAGCCGTGGGAGCGATTGCGCGGGGTAATCTTTTTTTTGCTTTTCACAGGTCAATTCCTGCCAAAGAGGTAAAGGACAAGCTTCATCCATATTTGAAAGAAATAGAATCTCTGTTTTAATAATGTAAAAGCGAGTACTATGATAAAAGTAATGTATGCGACTACTTTTTCGATAGAGCATCTTCGTTCCTTGCCCTCGAATTTTTCATATTATTTGACGGAAATCGAAAAGGATCCTCGTTTCGAAGTTCATTTATTAAATAGAGACCATTTTTCTGGCAACAAGTTGACCAAGACTTTAAGAATGGTCAGATATATAAAGAAGAAAAAGCCGGATATTCTGTATTTGACTTTATGGCAGGGCTATAATAATTTGGTGCTCGCGAAGATTCTAGGACTCATTAAGTGTAAAGTTGCTATATGGAAGTTTACATATTGCATGGGTGGCGCTATCTTTATCACTCGGTTTTTTTTCAGATATTTATATTGGCCCAGCATTGACCGGATATATATGATGTTTGATAATCACACTGAGGACGCGCTTATGAAAGGTTTGGTCAAAGATAATCAAATTGTTACTCTAAGTCGAGGCGCGGATATAGAATGGTACGGTGACTTCCAAAAAGATATGACAGATCAACCATTCAGAATTATTGCAACGGGGAAAGATCATCGTGACTATTTTACGCTAGGGAAGGCATGTGAAGAAACGAAAACTCAGTGTGATATCATCACATTTAGACATAAACCTTGTTTGGAAGCTGCGGAACTATTTAAGGGGTCGAAATACGTGCATTTTACTTTTATGGATAATGGATACAGCATAGAATCATACAAATATGTTGTAGGTGAGGTCTCTAAAGCATCTGCGATGGCGATATGTTGCGAGAAACTGCCGTATGGTGCTGGGTACACAAATATAGTTGAGTGCTTGGCATTTAAAATCCCGATATTACAGACTTTGAATCCTGATGTGCATTTGGATCCGGAAAAAGAGGGGATTGGCTATAGTATATTACCTTATGACTTAGAGGGATGGAAAGAAAAGCTAACTCTCATTAAAGATAAAAGAATAAGAAGCGAGATCAACAATAACATCCAGCGCCTTTTGGCCGGCGAATATAACTCTAATGCAACAACAGAGTATATAAAGAACGATTTTATCCAGATGGTTGAGAATAAATCATAATGATGAATAGTGTATTAATAACGGGTGGAGCGGGTTTCATTGGCTCGCGCATTGCTCTAAGGCTTATAGAAAAGGGTTATAAAGTAACCGTGCTGGATAATTTATTGGAGCAGATTCATGGCCCCGATCCAGATAAGACCTCCCCTTTATATTGTAGCATTAAGCACAAAGTGCGCTTTATCAAGGGTGATATATGTAATAAGGGGTTACTTGAGCATGTCCTAGACGATGTGGGCTATGTAATCCACCTTGCCGCAGAGACGGGTACCGGTCAATCAATGTACGAGATTAAACGATACATTGATGTTAATATTGGTGGGACCGCCTTGCTGTTGGATATACTTGCCAATACCAAGAATCACGTCAAGCGTGTGGTGGTGGCTGAATCCAGAGCCATTTATGGAGAGGGTAAGTATCATTGTAGAAAATGCGGTGTCGTTTATCCTACTGAGCGTAAGGATGAGGATATGGCCAAAGGTGACTTTGAGTGTCATTGCCCAAAGTGTGGAGGAAAGGTTGAGTTAGTTGCCACAACAGAAGATAGTGCCATCCATCCTTCATCTATATATGGAATTGGGAAGCAAGTTCAAGGACAGTTAGTGCGTTTGATTTGCAACAGCATAGGGATTGAGTCTGTAGCTTTCCGCTACCAAAATGTATATGGGCCGGGCCAATCGTTGGTGAATCCGTACACGGGTATTCTTAGCATTTTCTCAAATCGTATCAAGAGTCACAAGGGAATCAACATTTTTGAGGACGGAAAAGAGAGCAGAGACTTTGTCTATATTGATGATGTGGTGGATTCCACCATTGCTGGCATGGAAGTACCAGAGGCAAATGGTCACGTATTCAATGTGGGAACAGGCATAGCCACAAATGTGTTGACGGTAGCTCAAACACTTTGCAAACATTATGGTATTGAAGTCCCCCTGACAGTTTCAGGAAACTATCGCCTTGGAGACATTCGACATAATTATGCAGATATTACGCTTGCTCGGCAGATACTTGGTTTTGAACCTAAGTGGACTTTTGATGCAGGAATCAAGCAATTTGTAGATTGGGTAAATCATCAGGATCTGCAGATAGATTATTACGAGGCCTCCTTGGAGGAAATGAAACAGAAAGGCCTTTTTAAATAGATTAACATATGAAGGTACTTGTAACTGGAGCTAATGGTTATATTGGCCGCCATGTGGTGAAAGCCCTTTTGGATAAAGGCGCAGATGTGATTGCGTGTGACATTGTGACAACCGGTGTTGATGAGCGTGCTGAACGCAAATCATTGAACCTTTTCGAATTGCCTAATGGTAATGTTTATGAGCAGTTAGGTTCTCCAGACGTATGCTTACACATGGCATGGCGTAATGGTTTTGTACATAACGCGCCCACTCAGATTGGTGATCTTTCTGCTCATTATAAGTTTTTGACCGCCATGATTGATGGTGGTTTGAAGCAATTAGCTGTGATGGGCACTATGCATGAAGTGGGCTATTGGGAAGGTGCAATTGATGAAAACACACCTTGTAATCCTATATCTATGTATGGTATTGCAAAGGATGCGCTCCGAAGATCAATGATTCTATATTGCATGCAGAAAGAGTGTATTCTTCAGTGGCTCCGCTGCTACTACATCCTTGGTGATGACAGGAAGAACAATTCAATCTTCTGTAAGCTATTGTTGGCTGCGGAGGAGGGTAAAAAGTCCTTCCCTTTTACCACAGGAAAGAACCAGTATGATTTTATCACGGTGGATGAACTGGCGAACCAGCTTTCCTCTGCTGTAATGCAAAAAGAGGTTGTGGGGATTATTAACTGTTGTACTGGCAAACCTATGAGTTTGGCAGATAGGGTTGAGCAGTTTATAAAGGAACATAACCTTGATATTATACTCGAATATGGTGCATTCCCGGACAGGCCGTATGATTCGCCATGTGAATATGGGGATAATAACAAAATAAAGCAGATAATGGCGAAGGTATAATATGAAAATGGGGTCAAATAGAATAACAAGTATAGAGGCCTTACGTGTCATAGCTATGTTTATGATAGTTGTGATGCATTATGTCTTTTATGGATTAAAAATGAATCCTATCCATGAGTATTATGATATGTCAAGTTTTCGAGGTTGTTTAGACTACCTGACAATGGAAGCATTGTATATTCTGTCCGGGACGGCTGTGAATTGTTATGTAATGATAACAGGCTATTTCCTGATAGATAAATTGACTTATCGGTGGGGCGGGGTGATAAAAACCTGGTTTCTTGCCCTTTTCTATTCCGTTGTGTTTTTAATCATAGCATTTTTACTCAAGTTTGATGTTGAAGTATCAGATATCATACAAGCTATGCTTCCCGTGCATCAAAGTGCGTATTGGTTTGTTACTTCTTACATTGGTTTATTGCTTTTTGCGCCAATATTATCAAGGGCTGCAGCTTCATTCAGCAAAAGGAGTTATCAGATAGTTCTTGTTGTTTTGTTTATAGTAACGTTTCAGTTTTTGTATGGGAAAATTTATGGTGGTTTTAAATCAATCATATTCTTCGGTTTTTTATTCCTTATTGCAGGGTATATAAGGCTGCACGGTATCCCCAGGTGGATTTATAATCATAAGTATTTATGCTTCGTTCTCATTTGGTTAATGATGTTGTTTTTTTCTACTGGCATCAATTTAATCAGAGGAGGAAGGGGAAACTTTCAATTAATTAGCAGTTCCTATGATGGCCCGCTTCTTTTTCTATCTCTTATTATTTTTATTATATTTATTTCACCCAATAAAGAATGTCGGGCTTTAGAGTGGCTGTCAAAACTGGCGCCGTACACTTTTGGTGTTTATTTGGTTCACACTAATAAATTTGTCAATGATTGGATTTGGGGTTTTATTCCACTATCGTTTAATTATCCCATCATTCTTCATTGTCTCCTTTCTTGCACAATACTGTTTGTCGTCTGTGTTTTAATAGATTACATGCGAGATAAGATCTTCAAGGTCTTGAGAATTGATTATCTGTTAAAGAATATAAGTGCTAGAATACCGCAATTATAAAGATATGACTTGGAAAGAATGCAAAAGATTGATACGGCGGGACCTTAGCCGCAATACGGATAGGCTGTCGAAACGTTCTGCTCTCCGTTTCTTAATTACAAATTCTTCCTTCAAGATGAGTTTTTGGTTTAGGATAGGAACTTATTTAAGTGAGAAGCGATTAAAACTGCCGTATTATATTGTGTCTTGGCATTACAAGAATCTTATGTACAAGACTGGGATACAGTTCCCTATCGGTACGAAATGTGGCGCGGGGCTGAAGTTCTATCATTTTGGGAATATTGTTGTCAACAAAAACGCGGTTATTGGAGAAAATGTTTCAATCTATAATGGCGTCACTATTGGTATTACATTACGACCTAACGGTAATTGTTCCCCACCTATTCTAGGCGACAACGTTGTTCTTTGTACTGGCGCTAAGGTGATCGGAAGTGTACATGTCGGTAATAATTCTGTTATTGGAGCAAATGCTGTGGTGACAAAAGATATTCCCGAAGACAGTGTCGCGGCTGGTGTGCCGGCAAAAGTGATATCGGATGATTCGGGGCGAAAGTATGCAGAGCTTTTTATAAATCACAAATAGTATGAACTGATGTGAGCTATTAGTTTTCATGGTTTGTTCTATAATTGTTGAGCGAGTGTTTGAATAGACTATTAGGAGCATGTAGCAGTTGGCATGATATATACATTTATTCAAAGTTAAGGAACAGTTCTTATTCGGTTGAGAGATTCAAATGTTTTAATAATGTACGCGCCGATAGTTATTTTTGCATTTACCAGATTAGATTCTTTGAAAGAATGTGTGGCTGCACTTCAGAATAATTTAGAAGCGGCGGAGACGAACCTCGTGGTGTTTGTGGACGGACCGCGATCTAATAGGGAGGGTGAAGCCGAAAAGGTCGAATCCGTGCGGCAGTTCGTTCGCGGAATCTCCGGTTTCAAATCCCTAGAGACACATTTTTCAGAGACGAACAAAGGACTTGGCCCGAGCATCATCGCAGGCGTAACGAATGTCATTGGACGTTATGGAAAGGCTATCGTGATAGAGGATGACCTCATCGCGAGCCATAACATGCTGGCATATGTGAATCAAGGACTTGACAAGTATGAAAATAATCCTGAAGTGTTCTCCATCTGTGCTTACTCGAATAGGGTTAAGGCTCCGAAAGGATATGAATATGACGCGTACTTTGCACCCCGCAGTAGTTCCTGGGGGTGGGCCACGTGGAAAGATCGATGGATGAGTTGTGATTGGGGCCTGAATGATTGGGCGAGCGTTGAGAATAATGCCAAAGCATTCAATCGCTGGGGGGGGAGCGACTGCTTCAGGATGCTTAAGGGGTGGAAGGACGGACGCAACAAGAGTTGGGCCATCCGCTTCTGTTATAATCAGTTTGTTCAGAACAAAGTTTCGTTATTCCCGCTTGTGAGCAAGATAGATAATGAAGGCTTTGACGGTAGTGGGACGAATTGCATGTTATATAATCGCTTTAAGTTTGATTTTGACGAAAGCGAGACGAAAGAGTTCAGAATGCCAGAGTCTTTTGACACGAATCCAAAGTTGGTGAAAGAGGCGTTGAAGTATCACACGATAGCAACTCGTATACATAGCAGGCTTATGAATATATACTATACTAAATTCAAAAACAAGTGAGCAAAGATATAAGACCACGGGTGTTGTTCGTGGGGACCTTGCCGCCGCCAATTCACGGATCAGCCGTGGTGAGTCAGCAGATTAAGGATAGCGAACTTATTAATGAGACCTTCCAATGTGATTGGGTGAATCTAGGAACGTCCCGGCGAATGGACGAGATAGGGAAGCAATCATTTTCGAAGCTATTTCGTTTCATGGGGGCCTGGTCTCGGACGTTATGGCTGCTGATAAGGCATCGCTATGCGTTTTGTTATTTAGCCATCACTTGCCATGGGGTAGGATTCCTAAAGGATGCTCCTTTTGTGCTGTTATGCAAGCTCTTCCACAAGAAGATAGTTATCCACCAGCATAATAAAGGAATGTCTAAGGATGTGGATAGATGGCCATATCGTTGGTTGCTACCATTATGCTATAATAATACGAAGGTAATATTGCTGTCATGGTACCTGTATCCTGATATAGAAAGAATAGTACCTAAGGAGAATGTATTGATTTGCCCGAATGGGATAAAAGTCAATGCCGGCAATAGCATTCGCAATAATAAGAATAAAGCGAATAGAATCATAAGATTATTGTTCCTGAGTAATCTAATTAAGAGTAAGGGCGTGATAGTGCTATTAGACGCATTGAAGATTTTGGCAGAAAAGGGTTATTCCTTTCAGTGTGACTTCGTCGGTGGAGAAACAAAGGAGATTGATGCCAATCGGTTCGCAGAGGAGGTGGATACGCGGCAGTTGAACAAAAACGTGTTGTACCATGGTCGGAAATATGAAGATGAAAAGGACTCTTTCTTTGCTAATGCGGATATCTTTGTATTCCCAACTTTCTATGACAATGAGTGCTTCCCCCTGGTTTTGTTAGAGGCCATGTCATATGGTTTACCATGCGTATCTACTTCAGAAGGCGGTATCGCGGATATTGTTTTGGATGGAGAGAGTGGCCTGATAAGTGAGAGACGGAATCCAGAATCGTTGGCCGATAGCATTCGGAAATTGATAGATGACCCCGACCTGCGGAAGAAGATGGGTGAGGATGGTTATAATAAACTTCAAAAATACTTCACGTATGAGGTGTTTGAAAAAAGGATTGAAAGCATCTTGATGAACCAGGTTGGGGTGGGCAAATCTGTTTCGTAAAGTATCTTGGAAAGAAGTATGAAGAAGAAAAGGATGCTATCTTTTCAGATGCGAACCTTTTTGTGCTACAACTTTCTTTGAAAATGCGTGCTTCCCGTTGGCGTTGTTAGATGCCATGGCGTAAGGTATCCTATACGTGACAACTTTAAAAGGGGGTATCGCTAGTATTGTTAAGAGCGGAGTAAAAGGTCTTATTAGTGAGAGGTTGAAACCAGAATTGATGACCGATAGTATTACTAAGTTGCTTATGATTCTGAGTTAAGAAGAATAGATGGGTGACAATGGCGGGAAAAGGATAGAGGAGTAATTCGCTGAGGAATAGTTGGAAATGGATTCCAAATCAGCTCGCTTGGTGCTATTGTCAACTCTGTGGAGTTCTTTTAGTTTAGCAATATGCGAAACATGGGATATTCCATTTAATTACAATGTTATCTCTTCGGTCCGCTTTCAAAGGGCAGTGAATCAAAGCGGTTTATAAAAAAAAGCTGAAACACGTTGCATCTTTTCTGATAGTGGGGTTTCAGGTCACATTATTCGAGATTAAAGCAAACACCCTTTTGCAAGAGCATTCGACGGAGATGTGGGAGCTCGTTACAGGGGAAGTAATAGACCTCGCCAGTCGTTCAAATATGTTACAAATCTCGGGAGAGAATCTTCCCGGAGTATGAGAAAGGGTGACACTTTTTACAAATAGTAGAGAGATTAATTGATATCAAAGGATAGTTTTCATGGGCTTGCGTACGGAGGCTGTAATAATTGTGTGCTGAAAGGTCAAATTTATTATTATGCAAAAAGATCGGTTTAGAATAGGAAGGACATTTGTCTCCATAACCAGTCAACCCGATGCACAAAGACGCATTGCGGTGGCTGTGAGAAACGGAGGTGGCGTGTATGTGTGTGTGTCAGACCCCAGAACGGTGGATTTGGCATCGAAAGATGAAAAGTATCGTGTGGTTATGGCTAATTCGTTCATGAATACACCTGATGGCCAGCCAACACTCTGGGCTGCTAGATTATGGGGATTAAAGAATGTAGAGCGTACTATGGGGCCAATTCTTTTTCAAGAAATGATAGAGAATCCAGAAAGTGGCTTGAAGCATTTCCTGCTGGGAGATACGGACGAAACGTTGAAAAGCATTGTTGAAAAGGCCTCAGAGAAGAATGCCCAAATTGTTGGCACATATTCGCCTCCTTTTTGTAAGTTAGAGGACTATGACTACAAGGGCATAGCCAAGATAATCAATGAAAGTGGTGCAGACATTGTCTGGACGGCTATGAGAGCGCCCAAGCAGGATTACTTCAATGTGAATATACTTCCTTATCTTGATAAGAAGGTTTGTATAGGTGTTGGCGCTGCGTTCCGTTTCTATCTTGGCGAATACAAAATGGCTCCCCCTCTTATCAAGAAACTTGGGTTGATGGGCCTCTATTGGGGGCGAAAAGGTCAGCCGTGGGGCAAGTTCATCTGGGGCTATCTGACAGATAATATGCCTTTCTTGTGGCATCTGGCAAAGATTCCTTTCCGGCGTATGGTTGGTAAGAAATACTACGAATAATCGAAATACAGTAATACATAATGGAAAAAGTTAGAATCGGAATCATTGGATTTGGTCGGATGGGTCTGACCCATTACAGCATCATTAACACGCATCCGGCAGTGGAAATGACGGCCATAGCTGACACGTCGAGCACTATGCTTAACATGATTAAGAAGTATCTGCCGGGTGTAACAATGTTTGAGGATTACAAAGACCTCATCAATAGTGGATTGGTAGATGCTATCATAGTTTGTACGCCGTCATTCCTGCATCACCCTGTTTGTAAACTGGCTTGTGAGAAAGGCGTCGCAGTGTTTTGTGAGAAACCTTTCACTACAGATCCTAACCTGGCATACGAACTGGCTGATATGTTTGAGGCAAAAGGTATCGTAAACCAGGTGGGTTATGTGAACCGCTTCGATCAAGTCTGGAATGCTGTAAAAGATTATCTGGAAAAAGGGCTAATTGGTAAGGTGGGCCACGTAAATGCACAGTTCTACAGTGCAACTATTACAGCTCCACAGAAGAAGGAAGGCTGGCGTTCAAAACGTGAAAACGGTGGCGGTGCCACTTACGAGATGGGGGCCCATATCATTGACCTGATGGAATATTTCTTTGGCAAGCCCGAACAACTGTATGGTTCGGTGCTGGACTACATATACAACAACAGCGTTGAAGATGTTTGCTCCGCAGAAATTGGCTATCCAAATGGCGTTAATGTTTCATTACATGTAGACTGGAGTGACTATACATATAGAAAGCCGATGATGAAAGTTGAAATCATGGGAGATAAAGGTAAAATCCTGGCAGACTTTTACGGATATAAGGTTTACCTTCGTGAAGACAATACTGAACTAGGATTGCAAAAGGGTTGGACCACTGTCCCAATGAATATGATTCCGGTAAAGGCTGCCTATTATGTTCGGGGCGTTAACTTTACCAATCAGCTTTATACGTTTGCAGATGCCGTTTTACAGGGTAAAAAAGCGGAAGGATGTTCTTTCCGGGAGGCTGCCGACTCTCAAGAGTTGATTCATCGTATTTTTGAAAATGACAAAAGATAGGAGGAAGCGTTATGGAAAGAATAGATAAAATTGTATTTGGTGACAACCAATTTTTCGGGATCAATCACCGTTCTCAAGAAAAGGCAGAGGAATTATCACAGTATTTCAGCCATCTTGAAAATATTCTGAAAGTCTATGACGATGCCATTGATTGTGGCGTTAGTGCTATTATGCTCAATAGTAATCAGAAAGCTCAAGAGATTACAGACTTTTTTAGGGAGAACAAGTCTAAATATGGTGACCTGACTTGGTATCCCAGCATACCATACCCACATAAATACGCCGACATGGTGAACGAGTTAGGTATTATCCCGGCTGTTACAGAAGTGCTATTTAAGGGTAATTCTGCCGGTGGCGTGCTCAGCATGATTGGTAAGGGCGCATCTGCGGTGTTTACCAAAGATGCCATGAGGATGATGGAAATGCTCATCGATGTGGAATATAAAATGTTCAAGGGGCTTGACGTGAAGGTGCTGTTTCTTCAGAACGTAATCACCGACCTGCTTTTGGGCTATGACATCAAAGAAGTATTTGAGCATTACTGCGAGTATATTTGGAAAAAGTATAAAGTGATTCCAGGCTTCATCACGTTGAATATGCCTTATCTGAAGAACAAGCTGGAGCAATGGGGTATTGATCAGGTCTGTATCTGTTCAAGTATCAATGCTGCTGGGTTCAATATGTATCCTTCCAAAGAAGAGTATGAAAGAGTGATCGCTGCCAATGATCCAAACAAGTACCAGTTGATGGCTATGAACGTGCTCGCCTCTGGCAGTATTACGCCTAAACAGTCATTTGACTATGTAAACGAGTTGAATGTTCAATCGGTCGTATTCGGTGCTTCGAGTAAGGGTCATATTAAGAGTTCGGTTGATTCAATCAAGCTTAAAGATTAATGGATTACAGAATTGAGCAGGTCAGGGTTGATGATTCTGCGTTGCGTGAAATACTACAATTGATGCTTTTGGCTTTTGAAGGTCATTCTGATAAGTTTAGCTTAGAATACCTGAAATGGCAATATGCTGATAACCCATTGGGATCAATAGTGGGTTTCAACGCCTATTGGGGGGATGTGCTGGCAGCGCACTATGTGACGACGCCCATCTATATGAACATAGCGGGCAAAAAGTCATTGGGCCTATTATCGCTCAATACGGCTACTCATCCTGAGCATAGAGGAAAGCGTTTGTTTACCATTCTTGCGGAGCGTACCTATCAGTATGCGGCAGAGAATGGATACAATTTCGTGATAGGGGTAGCCAATGCCCAAAGTACACACGGCTTCTTAAAACATCTAAAGTTTAAGCTGATTGGGCCGCTGACTTTCAAAATAGGAACGGGCACAAACATTTATCCCAAGAAGGATTACACATTTACCCGCTGCTGGGATAAAGACATCATGGAATGGCGACTTAAGAATCCTTCGATGAAGTATTTCAAGAACGGAGATGTGATAGTTAGTCCCATCAAGCCGGGTTTCAAGAAGTTAGTATACCACGATAAAGAAGGGCTTGTGTCGTTACCAAAGCTCCATGGTAGACCCCTCAACCTCTATATTGGGTTCGGAGCAGACTTAAAGAAAGGTTGTTATAGTGGCATCCCCAAGTTTATTGAGCACTCACCATTCAATCTTATATTCAGAGATTTAACAGATGGAACACTGCCAGAAGTCACAAGAGACAACATACTATTTGAACTAATAGATTTTGATGTAGCATAACGTAGCATAACCAACGAAACCCCAATATATATGAAGATCAAAACTGTCACCGTGGTAGGAGCCAACGGGACCATGGGCGCGAATGTGTCGGCAATATTCGCCTCATTCGGGAATGCCACAGTGTACATGGTAAGCCGAGACAAGGAGAAGTCGAAGAAGGCCGTCGTACGGGCCGGTAAGTCTGTGAAAGCAGATAGCATCACAAGTCATCTGGTTGCTGCTGACTACACTAAGCTGGTTGATTGCGTGAAGGCTTCTGACCTGGTGTTTGAGAGTGCTGCAGAGAATCTTGATCTCAAGATCGAACTGCATACCCAGATTGGCCAGTCCCTGAAGAAAGGAGCCGTGGCCTGCACAGGCTCCTCTGGCCTTTCCATTACCCGACTGGCTGAGTGTTATCCGGAAGAAGTGAGAAGCCAATTCTTTGGCGTCCACATGTTCAATCCTCCTTACCAGCTCACACTTTGTGAGTTGACGGCTTCGCCGTATAGCGACATGGCCATGTATGGAGAGCTGAAAGAGTATTTAACCAACACGCTGTTCCGTACGGTAGCAGAGAGCAAAGATCTGCCGGCATTCCTTGGCAACCGCATTGGCTTCTACTTTATGAATGAAGCTTTGCAGTATGCAGAAAAGTATCAGGATAATGGTGGTATAGACTACATTGACTCACTGCTTGGTCCGTTCACCGGCCGTACAATGCCGCCCATCACAACGGCGGACTTTGTTGGACTGGACGTTCATAAGGCCATCGTGGATAATATCTACGAGAACACCAATGACTATGTGCACGAGAAGTTTGTCCTGCCCGAATATGTCCAGAAACTGATTGACCAGAAGAAACTTGGTCGGAAGTCCGGCGAGGGCTTGTACAAACTCATCAAGAACGATAGTGGCGAAAAGCATATGTTGGTTTATGATATCAAGACCGGTGATTATCGTGACGAGATCAAATATGTTTTCCCGTTTGCTCTTCAGATGAAAGAACACCTTCGTGATGGTGATTATGATGATGCAATCCGAGTACTCATCAACAACAAGAGTCAAGAGGCAGATATTTGTCTGCGGTTCTTATTGCGCTACATTGTATATGCATTGTATACGGCAGAACACGTGGGTTATGACCTGCGTGTGGCAGATGATGTAATGGCTACTGGTTTTACCTGGTGCCCGCCTTTTGCGATGATGGAGGCTTTTTCCCGTGTTTGTGACTTGGGCGCATTGATGAAAGAGCGCTTGAAGCCCGAAATCATGAATGCTGTTGATATTGACCACATTATCAGCGAGCAGATTAAGAGCAAATACGACTATCGCATTTATTTCAAAGCCAAATAAAAGAAGGAGCACAATGGAAAAGAAAGTATATATACTGGGTGGTGCTCAGACTGACTTTGAGCGCAACTGGACAAAAGAGGGCAAGAATATGATTGCCCTGTTGAAAGAGGCTGTTGAGGACGGTTTCAAGGATGCAGAGTTTACCTTTGATGAAATGGTGGCTCTGAACAAGGAGAACCGTGTTGCGGCCTATGTAGGTAACTTTATTGCAGAGCAATATATCAGCCAAGGACATCTTGGTGCATTCCTGACGGAAGTGAATCCCGCATTCTACGGCGTCCCTTCTGCAAGATATGAAGCCGCTTGTGCATCCAGTTCTGTAGCACTGGATGCCGCCATCACCAAGATTGTGGCCGGAGAGTATGATGTCTGCATTGTGGTTGGCTGGGAGATAATGAAATCGGTTGACTCCAAGAAAGGTGGTGACATCCTTGGACGTGCGGCATACTATGAGAAAGAAGGTAAAGGCATTGATCTGCCGTTCCCGAAACTCTTTGGCCGATTAGCGGATGCTACCATTGAGAAATACGGTTTAGACAAGGAGCGTTACCTCAATGCTCTGGCTACCATTTCCTGCATCAACTATAGCAACGCTAAACGCAACCCGTTGGCTCAGACTCGTAAATGGTTCATGAGTTACGAGGAAGCTACTCATCGCGGAACAGAGAGTAACCCGAATGTGGGAGGTCTGCTGGGTGTTAGCGACTGTTCTCAGGTAACAGATGGCGCTGCTGTGGTTGTGCTTTGTTCCGAGAAGTATCTAAAGGAGAAAGGGTTAAAAGACAAGGCTGTGGTTAAAGGTTATGGCCACAGAACCGCTCCGTTGCTCTTTGACAAGAAGATAGCAGACAATGCCGGAAGCGAATATGTGTTGCCATGGACTCGTCAGGCTTGCTTGGAGGCATACCGCAGAGCGGGTTTGACTGTTGATGATATTGATGTGTTTGAAACACATGATTGCTTCAGCAGCTCTGAGTTCGCCGCCATCTCTGCCTTTGGTATTAGCGAACCAGGAAAGGAATGTGAGGCCGTAGAGAAGGGTGTCATTGCTTTTGATGGAGCCAAGCCGATTAACCCCTCTGGTGGTTTGATTGGTTGTGGGCATCCGGTAGGAGCTTCAGGTGCCAGAATGTTTGTGGATCTGTATAAGCAGGTGACGGGCAAAGCTGGGAAATATCAAGTGAAGGACGCCAAGAATGGTATGATGCTGAACATAGGTGGCTCTGCAACAACGAACTATGTGTTTATAGTAGGAAAGGAATAGTTCTATGTATTCATTCATCAAGAGGTGTTTTGACTTCTTCTGTGCGTTTATTGCACTGATAGTGTTATCCCCAGTGTTCTTGTTGACCACCATAGGTGTTCTCATAAGCGACTGGGGACCAATATTCTATAAAGCTAATCGCATTGGAAAGGATAATAAACCGTTCAAGATGTACAAGTTCAGGTCGATGAAAGTGCTGAAAGCTCCCAAGAAGGGCTCTGAGGCCAGTCTAAGACCTGATGAGGATAGGATATTTCCTTTTGGACACTTCATCCGCAGGGCTAAGATTGATGAGTTGCCTCAGTTGATCAACATCCTAAATGGATCCATGTCCATAGTTGGCCCACGACCGGTAGCTGAAGACCAATTTGACATGTTCCGTTACGGAAAGTGGAATGAGGCCGCTAATGTGCCTGTGGGCCTGAGTGGGCCTGCTGCATTGTATGATTATATCTATGGCGATCAAATTACCGATGAGAAGGAATACATGGAAAAGGTGTATCCTACGCGTCGCGAGTTGGAATATACATACGTCCAGAAGGCTGGGATAGGATATGATCTGAAGATGATTGTTTATACGGTCATTTGCATTTTGTATTCGCTGTGCGGGAAAGAATGTAAGTGGATCCTCAGGGAGTTGGTTGACGACGCTAACAGAACAATGAATCAATAAGGTTTCTATGACAATACTTGTTACGGGCTCTGCCGGAATGATTGGCAGCTATGTGGTAAAAGGCTTGATTGAAAAGGGCTATACCGTAATCGGCGTGGACCGCGTAAAGCCTAAGGTGGAGATGGATGGCTTAACTCCCGTTGTCCTGGATTTATCATCCAAGGAGGATGTGATGCGGGTCTTTAGGGAGAACAAGATAGATCGTTGTATCCATCTGGCTGCATTGGCGCACACGAAAGGCGTGGCGGACACCTCGTGGGAGGCATTCAAAAAGGTGAATGTGGACTGTGCAGAGAATGTGTTTGAGGCGTGCGCTAAGTGCAATGTCCCAGTTTTGTTCATCAGTACCGTGGACGCTATTGGAATGGTGAAAGGAATGATTACACCGGTAACTGAGTTGAATCCCATTTCGAATTATGGAAAGAGCAAGGCTCTTGCTGAGTCCCGTTTGAAGGAGATTTGCACGAAATGGAACATTTATAGGTTCTCGCCAGTCTATACGGAGGACGTGAAACGTGATATCCAGAAGCGTTATTACCTGAAATATCCCAATTGGGCTTATCTAATTGGTGGCGGACAACAGTTTGAGGTACTCAATGTACGGAAAGCCGTCTCCTCAATGGTTGATTGGGTGGACAGGCCGGTAGATAATACAATTCATATCATCAAGGATGAAGAACTGCTGGATAGTGCCAAGGTGATTGCGGAAGAGAGATCTGAAGGCAGAGCCAAGCATATATTAAAACTCCCCCGGTGGATAGTGGTGTGTGGATACTACTGTATCAAGTTAGTGTTTGGTAAGAGCAATAAAACCTATCTGGTTTTCAAGGCTTTGTGGCCGTTCAGAACTGCCTGACTATTGGGCTGATAAATACTTTGTATCATTTAAAATGAAGGCTGAAGAAGCGCTTTTGAAATTGACAAGGCTTGGGTTGGGACATTCCGATGTTTTAGAGAATGGAAATATTGAATGGCCTGCTATAAAAGTCCTTGCTGAAAAGCAGGGACTTACAGCCATTGTTTTAGATGGGATAGAGTGCCTTCCTGAAGAGTTACGCCCACCTAAAGTACTTCTGCTAAATTGGATTGGTGAGGTGATGCAGAACTATGAGGCGAGATATACTGAGTATGAAAAAGCCATTAGTTCATTAGCAGGATTCTACAACCGGCACGGCTATAAGATGATGGTGCTGAAAGGATATACCTGTAGTCTTGATTGGCCAAAACCGAATCATAGACCTTGCGGGGATATAGATATATGGCAATTCGGAGAACAGAAGGAAGCGGATGCAGCATTAGACGCTTGGTTTAAGAGTTCAAAAGTTCAAGAGTTTAAGATTGATAAGAGCCGTCATCATCATACTGTGTTTGAATGGGATGGTTTCTTGGTTGAGAACCATTATGATTTCATCAATGTGTATCACCATAGATCCAATGTTGAGTTAGAGAAGATTTTCAAGGAATTAGGTAAGGATGATTCACATTTTCTGCGAGTGAACCATCTAGCTTGATTCCAAGGTTACTGTATAAGTACCGTCGTTGGCAAGGAAATGCTTGGAAACAGGAATTGTGTTATAGCGAAAGCCGCTGGTCTGCCTTTTGGAGTGGCGTGTGGGGACATTTGTTGAAACCGAAGAGTATATGAAGTTGACGCAATAGCATAAGATTGCAATAGCTGTGTAACATGGTAGAAGAGTTAAGCTCATATACACCTCAAGACTTAGCAGACCTTGATGCTCTGGTGCAAGAGTTATCTGCTACAAGTTTCTGTAACGAGGAGCTTTTGAACAATGCAAATGTAATACGAAGTCTGAGGGCTGAGGTCTGAGGTCTGAGGGAGGATATGAAGGCTAATACGATGGCTGAAGTGTGAAGGCTGAAGGCGGATTTGAGGTCTGAGGTCTGAGGTTTGAAGGATGAAGATTGAGAGTTGAAGGAACCAAGTTCATCCTTGTTCAAGGAGTTAATGGAATTGAGTAAACAATATAAGATAGTAAATCGATAGGAGTGATAAAAATGGAAAAGGTGTATTATACACAGGAACAGACGAATGAAGGGGTAATTAAGAGTACCCTTAAGAAGGCCTTGTCTTTGATAAATGGCCAGAGTGAGATAAAAACTATAGTTCTTCTTTTCCCGACCTTGACTGTGGCGGAAGATGTGCTTATTGATTATCTCCCTGAACTGACTCGCGGTAATAGAAGTGTTCATTGTGATAATCCTTCATGTGGCATTTGCGTAGAAACAATAAAGGCCTACTCTGTCAATTATCAGCATATCTTGATTCCAATATTTGTTGATGAAAAAGACTTGGTTAAATATGAAGATGAGTGGGATGCGAAGATATGGATTGTGGCTCCGTTTAATTATGATTTATTAGAGAACTGGTTGAGGGTCCATTCTGCTGAGAGTGTGGAAACGGGAGAGATGTTGTTATTTGATAGTTCTTTGGATAATCGAGTTGTAAATGGAATAGAATGGCTATGGGCGACATCCTACCCCAATGAAGGTTTTACTCATCCTCTTGATTCAAACCGTCTGAAGTGTATGGCTAATGCTTTGGCAGCAAAGAATGTACCCATGGATTATTATTCTGTTTTACACTACTGCATAACCAACGGTATTAACCATGATGGGGGGAGGAAAATAGCCGACCACTTTGTAAAAGCACAGACAAGGAAGTTTAAAACAGACGGGAACTATCCTTTGTCTTTTATGGCAGAAATGATGAATACTAAACATGAAAGGATATGAGTAGATTTTCGAAAAGGTTGGTATATCCATTTAAATTCTTCGGGATTGAAACCCAGCAGGCCTCTATTTGGTTTCTTTTTACCATTATATGTGGCCTGATAGGGATAGGTATGAATGTTTGGTCACATATAGGCGGAGATGTTAAATTATATCAGGCTATTCTACAAGAGTTTTCCGTTAATAGCTTTTTTACATATTCAATAGTTTTATTGACATGTACAGCTGGTACGCTCTTTATGAAGATGGATAAAGAAAGGCTGGTGACATATAAAACTATCAAAATATGGCTATTGATTATTTTGGGAGGGTTTGTTTTCGTGGGGGCCTTACTATGTCAATCAAGAGATAAGCTTCCTGGTTATAATTGGTGGCAGTTAGTTTATTTCATACTGACAATTGTCTTTGCTGTTTATGGCTTCTGTGTCGTAAACATGGATAGGCATCCAAATATATTCGTGGAATTGGAAGACCCTATCAGTCAAGAAGACGCGGATAATATAACGGTCTTGCTGAATAAAATGACTAATGTAAATAATGACGGGAAAGGAAATAAAGTATGAACACATATAATTGCATAAAAGTTGACCAGCCGATAGGCAGGTTTTATATATCAGCATTACCCGCAGTTGTACTTGCAAGAATAACGAGAGTTGATCCTCGTGACTTGGAGAATGAAGTTGGGATTCAAAGACCCGGTAAGAGTGGCCGTATTAAGGAGATAAGCGACTATTGCAGCGACCCGGATGCAACGTTCCCAACCGCTATTGTTGTTAGTGTAGACCAAGAAAAACAACAATACTGTTTTTTGAATGAGGAAGAAACGAAGTTGACTATAGATGATAGTCAGGTTGTTGGCCAGATTATTGATGGACAACACAGACTGAAGGGGCTGATGGCATCTGGAAATATAGATCGTTTCGATATTCCTGTAGTATTCATGTTTAATCTGACACCTAAAGAGAATGCTTATGTATTCTCTATCATTAATAGTAAGCAGACCAAGGTGAATCCCAGCCATATAGTTGATCTGCTTTCACTGACAGACGAACGTAGTCCACAGAAAACAGCCCACGAAGTGGCAAAGGCACTGAATTCAATGCCGGAATCACCATTCTATAATCGTCTTAGAATGCTTGGGTACAATGCTCCAGGACAAGAAAACGCCACTCTGTCACAAGGAACTTTTGCCGCTCAACTGATAACTATGATTAGTAAGAATCCTGACGATGACGCGAGAAAGATAAAAAGAAAAGAAAAACTTGACGTGGACCCGTCGTTACCGTTGAGAGATTACTTTATTGATGAACAGGATGAGATTATTTTGAAACTGATGTATAACTGTTTCAATGCTGTAAGGGTTGTTTTCCCGGAGGAATATGATGATTCGAAGAAATATGTTCTTTGGAAGACAACGGGATTCAGTGCCATCATCAAGAGTTTTCCTGAATTATACCGTGCGGGAGTGAAAGAGCATGACTTAACGGAGGGTTTCTTTATAAAAGCGTTCTCCAAAGTTAAGGAATTAGTGAAAGAGAAGCAGGTTTTGCTAACTAGCGATAAGTTTGGTGGAGGTGGAAAACAAGTACAACAACAGTTGGCGCAGATAATTGTTGAAGCAATGACAAGGATATAGTTGTGACGATGGAGTATAAGAATTTGGCTTTTGTACTGAGGGATGGTGGTTGAAGGGGACTTGCCAACGAGGCGAGGGAAGTAACATTTAAAAGTTTAGAGTTTTTAGATGCTGTGAAATGGTAGAAGAGTTAAGTTCATATACACCTCAAGACTTGGCAGACCTTGATGCTCTGATGCATGAGTTGTCTGCTACAAGTTTCTGTAACGAGGAGCTTTTGAACAATGCCTTGAATGATGCCAATGTTCACGTGTATGTGATTAGGGATGAAGGGCACATCGTGGCTACCGGAACGCTTTGCATCAAACACACGCTGGAGTTTACCATTGCTGATATTGAATCTGTGGTTGTCAGCTCTAAGTGCCGTGGCCGTGGATACGGAAAGGAGTTGATGACGACTATGATTGAGACGGCAAAGAAGATGAATGTGCATCATATACAGTTGACATCAAATCCCGCTCGGGTGGCGGCAAACCGGCTGTATCAGGTGTTGGGGTTTGAGCGGTATGAGACGAATTGTTATAAGAGAAAACTCTTATAGTTTATAGATAATAGTTGGCTATGAAGTACCTGAAAGCAATTTGGGAGTTTTGTAGGTATGTGTTTGTGCCGCAGTGTGGGCACAAGACGGTTCAGGATTAAGGGTTAAAGGTTCAAGGTTATGACATTGAAAGAGAAATATCAAGATTTACTGGCAAAGGGAGCTAACCCATACGCTGAAATGGGGAAAGAGTTGATAAATAACATCAATCTCTATGGTCTTGGTGTGCAACCAAAAACAGACTTGGAGGCACTCCTGTTCCATTGCATCTGTAATGCGATAGAAGGCGAATATGAAGACAATATACAGGAACTCGATTATGTATTGATGCAGATGTTGAGGATTTCGCCCGCAAAACTTCGCAGTCTCAGAATTACAAGGTCTGCTAAGTTCCTGAATAACCTGGATTGGAAAGATCCCCATAATCAGATGAGGATTATCAATGCATTGAGAAATGCGCCTGTTGCTGATGGTAATATAAGAGAAGGGAAAATAAAAATTGTCATCTCTGATCCTCATACCCAAAACCTGATAGAGCGGATGGTGGAGGAGAAAAAAGGAGTACTTGACAAGACCTTCAGTTCGCGAGTTCTGGTACTGAATGCTTCTCAATTCCTGGAAATTGTAGTTGATATTTTTGGAGATGGTGCAGATGATGGGTATCAACAAACAGTACAAGCCATAAAGAATGAGGCTCACGAAATACACGATGAATTAACTAAGGAGAATATTCTAGAGAAGTTCCAAGACGCATTTCACGAGCATGCTTTCAAAAAGATCATAGAACTTGGAGGAACAGTTGCCAAGAATGCAGTGTTGCATAAATTGGGATTGGATTGAGGATAACGAATAGGATTCATGGTTCAAAATGTTATGGCACAAACTGAACAAGAAAAACTGATAGGGAATCATCCACTAGCACCTCATGTCTATGGTGTGTGGCTGAAGAGCACTGACTTGCCAGCTTCAGTGAATAAGAAGCATCGCAAGACAGAAGAGATAGATGGTACTAGGAACGTTGCCATCAATGCTCTTGCTCAATGGATAGTGGACTATCATGTTCATAACCATAGCAGGAAGGTGATATCACGGAAAAGAGCCATTCTGAAAAAACATGAATTGGATGATTATATCGACAAGATGAAACTGCTGCCCAAGGCAGAGAATACAAAGAAAGGGGATCTTGGCGAAATTGTGCTGATAGAGTACTTGAAGGAGAGCAGGGGATTTGAACCGATAGTTTACAAATTGCAATATAATACAAATGTGGAATCTGCCATGAAGGGGGATGATGTGCTGATGTTCAACACAAGTGATCTGTTCTCTGAGGTGATATATGGGGAATGTAAGTTCAGAAGTACTCCCAGCAAAACAGTAGTGGATGATATTGTGGGAAACCTGCAAGGGGCAAAAAGGTTACCAGCCTCTTTGGAATTCGTGGCAAATGTGCTTGATGACAGAGGTGAAACTGATTTGGCTGACAACATCACTGAACTACATAATAAAATAGAGGACGGGACAGTCCCTGTGACCAATGTGGGGTTCCTTATAAGTACAAAGTCGGACGTTAGAGAGGGGCAAGACACCACAAAACAAGTCGAGAAACACTTGAAGACTTCAAATCCAAGACTTGTGATGATTTCGTTAGGTATTGACAATCCCGAGCAGATAGTAGATGAGGCTTTCAAGAGAGCTGATGACATCATAAAAGCATTGTAAAAAGATATGCCTTCGTTACAACAGATAGAGAAGATTGCGGAGAGGTTAGAACGGTACACCACTTACAAGACCTTGCAGGCACAAGCCAATGCAAGGTACATACTATATGGTGTACACGAAGATAAGAAGAACTTCCCTCTATTTGACCCGAGATTAACCTTTAGGACAGAGAATATAGCTTATCTCTGTCTAGAGGTGGCATGTACCTACTACAATAATGAACGGCGGGATGCGGCTGCGGATTACTTCAACAAAGGCGCTCTTTTGTTGGAGTACAACTATGCTAACAGCCAGGCAGAAGAAGAGGTGCGTGGGTTTAACCTGTTGGTGTGCGGTTTGTCCTACTATTGTGCATGTCAATACTCAAAGGCCTTTGTTACCATTTCGAAAGGGAGTTATGAAGGTCGTATAAACCAAATGGTATTCTCGTTTCTGAGCAGACGATTCGGAGAACTGGAAAGTGAGATAAAAGAAGTACTGCTGACGAAAGATAATGGTGGAGAAGGCAGAACACCATTTGACATACTACTGGCGAGGGCATTCTCGCTAGTGCTGAATTATTTCTACTATGGAAATCAGCAATATCTGGATGAAGCCACTGAGATACTGAAAGATGCCACAGAGCTGGCTCTGTTGGAAGAAGAAGCAGGAACTTGGTGGGTTTTCAGACTATTGTGCATTGTGTTTGATGGTTTTAATGAGAGTTCTCTATGGAAGAACCTGCACGACCATCCACTATTTACTATTGACGACAACGGTTGGAGAGAAGTTTTGGAATGGCTCGGAATGCCGGCCAAGGACTGGGATGCCAGTGCAAAGGAAAAACTGGAGCAATATATCCATTCTCAAACTTTCAAGAAAACTCCGATAACAGAACTGTTCGTGAGTCAGCGGAAGTCGCTGGAACAAGTGTTGAAAGAAGAGAGTTCGGTTGTGAGTATGCCCACCAGCAGTGGTAAGACCAGAATTGCAGAAATCGTGATACTTCAGTCGCTTTTGCGCGACACGATCTCCAAAGTGCTGTATATAGCACCATTCCGCTCATTAGCATTTGAAGTTGAAGAGACGCTTTCAAGCACTTTCAACCCTATAGGTTTCTACGTTACGCATCTGTATGGAGGGGCGCAGATAACCGCTCTTGACAGGAGCGAAATGGAAAATGCGAGGGTGATTATTGCTACTCCTGAAAAAGCTAAAGCTATTCTGAGAATCAACGATGAGGAGCTACGGAGTATCAAGTTGGTGGTGATGGACGAAGGTCATTTGATAGGTTCTCGCCCAAGAGAAATCGCCAACGAGATGTTTACTGAAGAATTGCGCAGGACGGTGAAGGTGAATGGCGGTAAGTTCTTGTTGCTTTCTGCCGTATTGCCCAATGCCACTGATATATCGCAATGGCTATCAGGAAAGACTGAAAACGTGGTACATGACACATGGAGACCGTCATCACAAAGGCTTGGTCTAATGTGCTATCGTGGCAACAGAATTGATATTGAATGGAAGGGAGAAGTGCAGTGCTTCAACAGTGGTTTCGTCAAAACCCATGGTGATAAGAAACAGGCTGTGGCAGAGGCGGCCCTCAAACTTTCGGAACTTGGATCTGTGTTGATATATGTGCCAAGGAAAGACTGGGTTTTGTCAAATGCCAGAACTATGTATGGTCTTTTAGAAGACGAGGCTGACGTTGAATGGGGTGAGGATGATATAGACTGGATTCGATTCCAGTTGGTCTGCGAAGAGACGGAAGAAGACAAGGTATACGTGAAGCTGGCAAAGAAGGGAATTTTGTGCCATAGTGCAAAACTGAAAGCAGACGTAAGGCGTTACATGGAACGCTTGCTTCGGAAGGGTAAGGCTCGTTTCATCTATGCTACAAACACTTTGGCACAGGGCGTAAACTTGGGTGTTTCAACAGTGATAGTGCTGAATGTAGTCATCGGTCAGAACACATTCCTGAGTACAAACGACTTCTGGAATATGGCTGGAAGGGCAGGTCGCTCGTATATTGATACAGAAGGTAAGATCCTCTTCGTGTGTGATTTTACCAAGAGCGAAAGGAAAGCGAGGTATCAGGCAGGTCTGTATCTGGATATCTTTACAACTGACAAGGCCGTAAGCGGTGTGTATTTCTACTTGAAAGAGCTATGCGATATTCAGCAAAGTACAGGGATGGATTTTGAGCATCTGCTTGAAATCATTACCGAGAACCATTTTGAAGAGCTGCCACAAGATGAGGACAATCTGTCATGGAACGCGTTCTTTGAGCTGATAGATGATTCATTATTGACACTTGATGCCGCTTACAGAGAAAGCGAGGATGACGATGCAGGATGGGTGGAAGAGCACTTCAAGGACTCGTTGGCTGTCATACAAGAGGAGGACGAAGCATTACGGGAGAAACACCTTGCAATCATCAAAGCAAGAGTGAAAGGTGTGAGAAATATAGTGAAGGGAGACATGATGCCACAAGCATTTGCCTCGTCTGGAATACCGCTGAAGGCAGCTTTGTATCTGGATGAGAAGGTGTTTGAACTGAAGCGGATAGCTGATGAATACCTTGATTCTCAACGAACGCTGGATGATAAGTTGTATTTCTTTTATCAGTATGACCAAATAGCTCAGGTAATTCCATCGGAAAGAATTGAAGTGCCAGAGATGGATGTGTTGAATGGCATTAGACAGGACTGGATTGCCGGTCACGCGATGGGCTATAACGAGATAAGTCTTGCTCAAGATTATTATGGGAATACGGTGTCGTGGCTGATAAATGCGTTGGTCAGCAGATTCAGCGGTGAAGAGGATGTGCGTTTCAAGGAGTGCTACGAGGAAATGAGCCTCTCAGCAGCATACGGCTTGCCAACGAAATGGGCGGCACAGATTTATCTCTGTGGGATCAGCTCCAGAAAGGTTGCAACAGAACTTTCAAATCTGCTGAATGAACCAGAGGATGCAAATACATTGGGGGCTGTAGCTATCTATCTGAGAAATCATTTGGACGAGGTGATAAATGGCGGCCTCTGCACTGAACTGGCAAAGAAATGGCTGGATGTGTTTAAGATAAGGCCAACGGTGACGGTGAAAGAAATACAAACAGTGAAGAATTTTTACTTTGGCAAAGACGCGAAAGACGACATTCCAGACTTCTTGTTATGCAAGAAAATGGAAGAGCATACCTATCTGTGTTCAGTAGATTTGAAATATCGTAAGAGTGTGATGGATACTGATGGGCTTCCATTCTCAAAAGTTGCTGATGCTCCAGGTGTTTTCTTTATGCGGGATGGCGATGTGTGGAAAATGCACAATGTTAACCCATACATTACAGTTAGAGAAGATTAGTTTCTTAGACGGATAAGAATCATTATACGTTAATGGAGTTCTACTATTTACCCAAAGAATACCAGAGCGTTCATAAAGCCTGTTTTGAACTTGTCAGGCAAATAGAGGAGTTCATTGTGGGAAAGGACTATCAATTCCTACGAGTATCGCATGCCCCTTTAACCGAGGAGGAAAAGGACAAGTTAATGGAATGCGATGATATATGGGACTTTCTGAAGAAATATAAGGAAGAACAGTTTTATATGCTCTTGAGAAAGCAACTTGTCTTAGGGCTTCTTATGGACTTCTGCTATTTTATGCAGGAGTCATTGGAGTGCTCTAAAAAAAAGAGGCAAGTTGTTTCATACGCAATGTTGCGGAGACCTTTGGTGGATAATCTGAAGATTCTTCTCAGAATACTATTGGATGAAGCCTTTTTTGACAGTTTTATTGAGAGGGATGATTACGATCCTGCTAGTATGAATGAGGAGGAATTGAGGGTGATGTTGGCTGCCACAGACAAGATAAGGATGTGCAAACCTATCAAAGGTGAGTTCATTTATGAATGTATCTACGAGAAAAAGAATTCAGGTTCAATAATAAACCTCTCAAATAGAGCCATTCATCCAGTTACTACGCGCCCTTGGAATAAAACAGGTGTAATGAACTGCAACTTTATGTTCGTGATGCCTGACGACATAGCAGAGTTATGGAAGCACTACTATGCATATCTTCCAGCTATTCTTCTATTTTATTCTGAACTTTTTAATACAGCAGTTTTTGGTTCGTTTAAAGACGAGGTGGATATGGAATTATATCCAAAACGAATAGAAAAGATGACGAAGATTATGAGGGTGATAAATATAGATAAGTAAATGCTTCAGTATAGAATGCAGAAACAAATACCAGAAAGACTGTGTCATTACACGAGTTTAGATGCTCTCAAAAGTATCTTGTCTGATGAGGATGGACAGGGTATTTGTTTCTGGGCTTTCTCTAATAGGTATAAGAACGACGACCAGGAGATAAAAATGGGCGAGTATATGCTTAATCGTGTAAAGGCTGCCCTTCCGTCGAAATCTTCGTTACTCTTCGAATTCGGTGGCTATGAGAATACTGCTTCGGTGTCTTTTATGGAAGGCGATGTTAACCACCATATGCTGGACGTATATGGGCGTTATCGCTTGGAGTTTGATTTGAGAAAACTTGGTATAGGCTTGCTTTCGGGCGGTCTTGTAGATTGTGAATATGTTGCAGAGAATGAACTGGAAGAATATGCGAATGAGTACTGTGAAATGATAAGCAATATGCTTATTTCGATTCCTAAGCTACAAGAAAAGTATGGAAAGATGTCCGCTCCTCCCATCAATAATCTGATAGATTTCCTTATGATGGAGATGGATTTAATGGCTAAGGTAATCTGTTTGAAGGAGCAGAAATGGAGTGAGGAGAAGGAATGGAGAAAAGTATTTGAGTTGAAAGCTGATGATGCCAATATACACAATCTCAATGGTAAACAGTATGTTGAGTATCATCTTGACAAATCATTTTTGACAGGGATAACGGTGTTTTGTACGTCTGAGTCTTATGACAAAGCCCGAGATGATGCTGATGAGATATACAATTATATTTCAGAAAGAGGTTACAAGGCAGATGTTAGGGTTGAAATATTTGAATCAAAATAAAGGATTATATATGAAATACTTAATCGTAGTGGCGCACCCGGATGATGAGGTGCTGGGTGCAGGAGCATCGATATGGAAATGGGCTCACAATGGTGACCAGGTGGATGTGTGTATCATGTGTACAGAGGCCAAGGCGCGTGCGTTCCGCCCGGAGGACAAGGAGCTGGATGATGATACGCATGCGGCATTGAAATATATCGGGGTGAACAAGGAGTATGAAGGGACGTTCCCGAACATCGAGATGAACACCGTGCCGCATCTGCAGCTGGTGCAGTTCATCGAAGGTGCTATCAAGGAGAGTGAGCCGGACATCGTGATTACGCATCATCCTGCGGATACGAATAACGACCACTTGCAAACCAGTATGGCCTGCCAAGAGGCGATTCGCCTGGCCCAGCGTAGGCCGGAGGTGAAGCCGCTGAAGGAGTTCTGGTACATGGAGGTGCCCAGTTGCACGGAGTGGGCCATCAACAACGCGATGAATCTGTTCCGTCCGAACTGTTACGTGGAGGTGGGGCCAGACGGTGTGCTGGCCAAGGTGAAGGCGCTGAGTATGTATCGCGGCGTGATGAGGCCTTATCCGCACCCGCGTTCAGAGGCATATATTACCGGCCTCGCGGCTTACCGTGGCAGTCAGTTCCAGTTGGATTACGCGGAAGCGTTTGAAATCGTTTTGCGCAAGTATTAGTCTGTTTTTCCTTCCATCGATAATAATCTGAATAATCTTTGTACCTTTGCGCCCGCAATTGAAAGGACGTGTAGATGAAGCTTAGTATAATCATTCCGTATTACAATGGTGAGCAGTGGGTTGGCAAGTGCTTGGAGTCATTGTTGAAGCAGGATTTGCGAGCGGCTGAATATGAGATTATCGTGGTAGATGACGGCTCAACTCACAGCATAGAAACCCTGATGAAGTATGTGAATGAGTATCCTCACATTCACTATCTTCATCAAGAGAATCAGAAACACGCGGCGGCAAGGAATTTCGGATTGACAATCGCCCAAGGTGATTATGTATTCTTTTGCGATTGTGATGACTTCGTGGCAGAGAATGTGCTGGGCCGCTTGTGTGATTTGGCCGCCGGTGAGGCGGCGGATATCTTGCTATTTAATCACCGTAGGCTGGAAGAGAATGAGAACCCTCCTCGGCCCAAAAGGAATTTCGACAACGTAAAATCGTTTGAAAGCGGGTTGGCCTATATGGCGCAACCGTCGCATCAATTCACAGGGGGAGCATGGCAGTTCCTGATTCGCCGTGGCTTCATGGAAGAGAAGAACGTGAAGTTTGCTCCCGAGATGGTCAATCGCGAAGAGTATCTGTTTTTCCTTCAAATGTTGCTGGCTGCCGGTAAGGTGTTGAGAGTGGTGTAACGAGTAACTTTGAATCGACATTTTTTGGCAAAGGTAAATCGACAGATTTTCGCAAAGTAAAATCGACACCTTAGCTGGAAAATACAAAGGCATCCATAACTTTGTAAATCACGACAAATACAAAGGATATGGATGCACAAGGACTCACGAGTCCGCAAAGGAAACTCGTAATGTGGTACAAAGTTAAGGAATTAAAATCAAAAGGACTAAACTGTGTCCAAATTGGGCATGAACTTGGCCTGCACCGGCAAACGGTGATGAAGTACGATAAGATGGCGCTGGAGGATTTCCAGGCCAGCCAAACGTACGAGCGGGACTTCAAGCACAAATTGGACATCTTTGAGGAAGAGGTTAAGGATGAACTCTTTCGCAAACCATATCTGTCATGCCGCCAGGTTCATGATCATCTGAGGGAGCGTCATCCAGACTTCCCCAACGTGAACGGAAAAACTGTATTCAACTTTGTGATGAGAATCCGGGACAAGTATCAGATCACAAAGACGTACGAAGAAACATTCCGTCCTTTGGAGAAGCTTCCCGAGTCTGCTCCCGGAAAGTCTATGCAAGTAGACTTCGGGGAGTACTGGATGCATCGGGATGACACCAGAAGGGTGAAAGTGTACTTCTTCGTTGCGGTAATGAGCTGCAGCCGTCAGAAGTTCACATACTTCAGTAAGACTCCCTTTACCTCGGAACTGGCCATATACGCTCACCAGCTAGCATTCCAGTTCTATGGAGGAAAGCCGCAAGAGGTTATCTACGATCAGGACAAGGTCTTCATCCATAGCGAAAACTTTGGAGACGTGGTCCTCACAAGAGCTTTCCAGGCCTTTGTTGCCTCAGAACACTTTAAGTGCGTATTCTGCCGCAAGAGCGACCCTCAGTCCAAGGGTAAAGTCGAGAATGTCGTGAAATATATCAAGTATGGGTTCCTACGAGGCCGTGATTTCACCAACAT
>Ga0310786_10000882_pt1 | contig 47555 bp, 56 predicted proteins | sample AusTroGonzalo_MG_FD_203881 | JGI IMG/M metagenome (GOLD analysis project Ga0310786, IMG submission 203881) | Bovine rumen microbial communities from tropical cattle in Woodstock, Queensland, Australia - Gonzalo_03 (v2) (version 2) | ecosystem: Host-associated > Mammals > Digestive system >...
TCTTTCCAGTGGGCGTCAATTTTGCCGTACATGTCGGCAGTCCACTTCGCGCCCTCGGGCTTCTCGACCTGCTTCTCCTCGTTCCAGCGCGACTTGAGCTTCGACTTGGCAACGTCGTTGAGCCTGTCGCTCTGCATGAGCATGCCGTACAGGTTCTCCTGCTCCCGGCGGGTCTTGCCCTTCGACAGAAGCTCCCAGGCCTGCTGGTACTGGATCTGGCCCTGGGTGTCCCTGTCCTGCTTCATGTCGGCAAACCACCGTTCCCCGTAGGGCCGGAGCTTATCCTGCATTCCCTGGGGAAGCGCCTTCAGCGAGTCCATGAACCTCAGCTGCTGCTCCTCGGGCGTCCCGCCCCCGGCCAGCGCCTGCTGGTAGAGCAGGTTCGCATGCGCCGGAAGCTCCAGCGCCTGGATAGCCTGGTGCGTCTGCGGGAGCATCTGGAAGCCCTGACCCATGGCCATGCCGGGAGCCTGCCCGGCCTGGGCCTTGCCAGCGCCTTTGGGAAGGCCTGCCATGTAGCGGTCGTACTTCTTCAGGTAGTTCTGGGTCTCTACGGGGAGCTTGCTGACGTCTGCGCCCTCGCGCACCCATTTTCTGGTTGCGCCGATGCCCCTGTTGTAGGCCACGCAGGCGATGTGCGGGTCTTTGAACTCCTGCAGGCAGCGCTTCCACTGGGCAATGCCCACACGGATGTTGGTAGCCTGGTCGTGGCGGTTGTCTCCAGGCTGTCCGAATTCCCGGGTATCCTCCTCCGAAAGCTGGTAGAGCCCGTGGTACTGCCCCGTCTTGTCGTTCATGTTGCCAGACGATTCGATCTGGCAGATGACGAGCGCCTGCGCCGGGTCAACGCCCTGTCTCGCGGCCTCGCTCTCGATGGCTCCTGCAATGGGGGCAGAGATGTCGTAAACCTTCCGGCCTCCTGCAGAGTATCCCCCGCCGGGAGCGCCCGGCACTCCCCCGCCCTGGGATGCCAGCATCGAGGACAGGTTGACGCCGAAAAGCGCCCTGCCCTTGTACCTCGCCAGGAACTGGGCGAGGGGCATGGTCTGCACCTGGCCCGTCTTCCCGCCAAGGGCCTCGCTCACCCACACCGAACCGTCACCCTTGCGGAACGTGGTGACGATATGGCCGATGTTGTGGAAACGCCCGCTGGCATGGGCCTGCCCGGCAGACGCGAGAAGCCATCCCCCGCCCACGCTCGTCTCGTTGATCTCCAGGCCCTTGTACAGGTGACCCGTCACCTCGGAGGCCCGCTGCATGATTTCCGCAGCCGTCCTGTGCTCGCCGTCAGCGCCGAAGATGGCGCGCTTTGCCGGGCTGTCGGCAAGCGCGGCCTGCCAGATCTGGCACGTGTGGCCGGAGCAGTCGTTCTGCCCCCACGTGTACTTCTGGCCTACGGTTGCGCTCGCGCCCACCTCCAGCGCCTGGTCGAGCGTCCTTGCACCCGCGCCCTGCATGAGCCTGCGGATGCCCTCCACGTCTCCCGCCTGGGCGAGGCCTGCCGCCTGCATGCGGAGGCTGTCGTTCCAGGAGACGTTGAGCTTTGCCCGCTGGTCGGCCGGGAGCCAGGAGCCGTACTGGGCCATGAGGCGGTTGGCGCCTTCCAGGTTGCCCTGCGAGATCTGCACGGCCATGGCGTTGCCCCATGCCGTGCCTGCGGCCTGTTGGAAGGCCTGTTCGATCATCTCCGGCGTCCAGCCCTTGCGGATGCCCTGCTGCTCGATGAGAGCGCGGATGCGTCCCAGCGACTGCGCGGCAGCCTGGTCGTTGAACGGGTCGAGCGAAAGCTGGTTGCCTTCGGTGTCCATGGCAAGCTTGAGCTGCTGATCCTGGAACTGCCCTAGCTGGTGCTCCTGGTACTGCGCCGCCCACGCCTGCTGCTGGACGTTGTAGGTGTCGGCATGGAGCTCAAAGTATCTACGCCCCCGCTCGCCCAGGCCCTCGGCATGCTTGGCCCTGGCCTGCACGTACCAGTTGCGCCACTGCTCCTCGACATCCAGGGCCTTGCCGTCCGCGCCCACGGCGGCCGCGCCCTTGAGCCTGGATAGCCTTGTGCGCTCCTCGATGCCCTCGATTTGCAGGCGGGAGACCGCCTCCTGCGCCTTGGCCATGTCGAGCCTGTCGGCCCGCTCGGCCAGGGCTCCGAACATGGGGCCCAGGCGCCCGATGCCCCGGCCTACGTCTCCAAGGCCCTTGGCCGTCTGCTGGGCGGCCTGTCCGGCAATCTGGACGCCCGCATCGCTGAACCTTGCATTGACGCCAGTGCCCGGCACGTAGGGCGCGGGCATGTCGCTGCTTGTGGGGAGCGCCCCGCCCGGCCGGGAAGGGACAACCATATTGCCGTAGATCGCCATGCTCTGCCTCCTAATGCCTTACGGGCTTGTCCACATATGCGTTGAGCGCCCTGTCCCAATACTGGCTCTTGCCTCCCCCGCCTGTGGGCGTGTCGCTGAATTTGGCCCAGGTTGACCCCATGTCGGCGATCCCGCCGATACCCTGGCCGATAGCCGACAGAACGCCGGAAGACTGCGCCTGGCCTGCGGCGTAGTCGTAGCCTGCGGCCTGCGATTCGTAATTCCAAGCCTGGATCTCGGAATTGTACCCGGCATCCAGCCCCTTGTGGTAGGCGTTGATGGCGCCGATCTCGCCCCTGGCGGCCGTATCTTCTGCCACGTCAAGGAAGCTTCCGCTGTCCACGGCAACGCCGGATGCGCCAGCCTGGGCCCTCTGCTGGCCGATAAGACGGGCGGTTTTGAGCCTCTCGTTCTGCATTTCTTCGTAGCCCTGCATTCGCTGGGCGCTGGCCTGCTGCTCGGCGAGCTCGGAGTTTCGCCGGGCGATTTTTGCCTGGTATTCCTGCTGCGCCGCCTGCGCCTGCGACTGCTGGATGGATGCGGCCACGCTTATGGCCGTACCGATAGCAGACATAATCAAACTCGCCATCATAAGCTCTTCTCCTATGCTTCGCCGAAATGCACTTCGGCCATGAGCGAAACAATTCTCAACGGCAGGGGCTTGTCCTGCATGATCCATATCGTGGTGTCTGGATCTTGGCCCGAAGGGAGCGATATTTCAAGATCCCCCGAATACGGCTGGCATGCCTTGCCCCACTCTTCAGGGAGGAAGGGGAGCTCGTACCATTCAAGCTCCTTCCACGCATCGGAGTTCCAAAGGTCGTTTGGCCTCGATGCGGCGTAGCTCCCGCCGACAGAACGGTACATCCTCGCAATGCACTTGCCGTAGGCCCTGCGCTTTCCAACGGTTGACCCGCCCTTCTGCATGTCCACCTCAAGCGGAAGCGGAGCCATGACAGACTCGTAGCCCAGGCCGACAAGCGCCTTGCTGGCCGGGAAGTCGAGCTCAAAGGTGCCGGAGGAGGAAACAACGTGCTCCTCGGGCGAGCCGTCAGCGAGCACCTGCACCGTCTTGCCTGCAAGGTGTTCCAGGCCGGAGCACACCACCTGCTTGCCGTCAGCGTTGGCCGCTGGCGTCACCACCTTGCCGCAGTCTACGTACCAGGCATCTTCAATGGCCGTGGCATCCTTGAAGCGGGGCACCACGCGCTCAAGGTAGTACTTGGCCGCGCCGTTGACGGTGCGCTTGACCACGGCCATGACCACGTCTTCATCGTCACCGTTTATGACGGCCACGGAGATGTATTGGCCGTCAGTGACGTGCCTCGACCACCCGAAAATGTTCTGCTCCCTCATGTAGGTCAGGGCCAGCAGCGTTCCGTCAGAGCGAACGGCCCACACGGTCGAGACGGGTGACTGCTGGTAGCACCACTGCTTGATGCCGTATGTTTCGACAAGCTGGGGCGCCAACACAGACAAGTCGTTGCCAGCGTAGCCGTCCGACTCCAGAGTATAGTAGAGGTCTCGCACGTGCGAGCCTGAGCGCTGGCAGTGCATGATGCTCTGGCCGATCACGAGTGGCTGAAGCGCCCTGGAGCCCCAGTAGCTCTGCACGGTGATATTGCACTTGCTTGGCGTAATGGCCGTCCCCTCGGACGCAGCACACTTGTATTCCGCTCCAGCCGTGCCGATGAGCAGGGAGTCGAAACTGACAAGCCACTTGACGTCATCAACTGAGCCGGAGGCAATCACGTATTCCAACGCATCATCGTCCTGCAGAGGCATAGATTTGCGAAAGCTTTCGTAGTCTCCTGAGCGGGAAGCGTAGATTGTCGCAGGATTTTTCGAGCCGCCGCCAAGCCACATTCTTTGCTGATGGAATGCAACGCAAGTCGGATTGTTTCCATTTGCAAAAGGATTCCAATTTTTTTTCGGAGTTTGTGCGGTGTCGGGTTCAAAATTCTGGTCTTCAAAGGAAGTGCTTGTCGTGGTGCCTATAAAACCATAGTAGCCGGCTGACTCTCTGTAGACGTTGTACTCGCTGGCACCGTCAACGGCAGTCCATGAAACGGTGACATAATCACCGACAATCCAGTCAGTCGGATAGCGCCCCTTGCACTTGCCTATCTTTGACGCCACAGATTCAACGCCACTACTGTCGAGAGACGTGACAACATAGTTCAGCGTGGCGTTTTCGTTGTCCGTGTTCCCATCGCCGGAGCCTCTGTGCCATGTCGCTGTCGGAGCGGCGGGCGGGTTCAGGCTCTGATTGATGCTGACCGTGGCGATTGCCCATGTGTATGGGCTGGAGCCGGAACGGGTGATCTTGCGCAGAGCGTAGGACGGGTGAGCCAGGTACAGCACATCGCCCACCTGAGCAAAGGATATGCCGTAGACGTGCGACATGCTGTAGGGATTGCTCAGCGTTGCGGCAAGCATCCCGTCAGCCTGGGCAATCTTGATAGTCCCGGGTTGGAAGACGAGCACGTAGTTGTTGGCCGCCGCAGTGTTGAACTGGAACGGGATAAGGATTGAATTGGCCCCCAGGTCTGCAATGAACTTCGTGCCGGGGCGCCGTTCAACATCGCCGTGCAGGTTGGGCAGGAAGTTTCTGCATGTCTGCAGGAAGGTGCCGAACTTTTTGAGATCGTACCTTGCGCACAGAGTAGGCGTGGTTTCCCCGCCAGTGAAGTTGCGGAAGGCTATGCGGCTCATTTCGCACCCCCGGACAGCTTTTCATGCAGGGCAATGAGGCAGACGCAGGAAGCGATCACCGTCTCGGTATTGAGTTTGCGGTTAATGTACATGCCCAGCATCATGTTCTGCAGGGCGCCCATGAGCTCGGCAGGCGTCCGCTCCTCGGCCTCAAGGCGCCGTTCTATCTCCTTAAGCAGATCCATCGCTCAGACCCTCCACCTGGAGCAAACGCTCTTCGCTTTCCGCAGGAGCCTGAGCGTCTCCAGACACCTTGCAGAGCGCATTGAGTTTCGACACTCGGGCATCCACCACTTCTGCTGAGTAGACATTGGCCTTCAGCCACTCGCGCTGGCTTATCATCTGCGGATTAAACTGAGGCACAAATATCGGAGAGAACCACTGGTATAAAACCTTCGTGGGCTTTTCCGTCTCGACTTGTGGCTGCTTGATGCCCTCGACAACGTAGATGTACAGCTTGCTCTGAAGGTCTTTGCGTGGAAACGCGTGACACCAGAAGTCGATGATCTGCAGAGTCTTTGGATCTGGAATGCTGACCGTGGAGTTGCTGGCCGCCTTGGCCAGGCTCCAGAGCGTGTTGCTCTGGTCGCGGAACTCGCGCACTGGCTCAAAGCCCTCGACCTGGTTGAGGCTGAGGGCCTGCACCTGGAGAGGCGCCTGGCCCGGAGTCGGCTGAAAGTAGTTGGGCAGGAGGCCCGGAGTTTGCGGAAGGTACGGGTTAGCTAATGTGTTCATAGTACCTCCATAGGTGGAGACAGGCGCTGGCGAGGTGGACAAGCTCATGCTCGCGGGCCTCGGGCGTCTTTGCATCCATGAGCTCCTTGTATTCCATCTGGACGATGCCAAGGCGCCCGCCCTCGTCTTGAGCATAGGCCGTCCACGTCTCAGGCAAATTGCTGAGCACTTCCCCGCTTTGACGCATGAACTCCCAGTCTTTAGGTTTTTGCTGAACGAGAGCCCAGTCGAATTTCTGCTCGTGGCCTTTGATGTCGGCGCCATGTACAACCTTTGGGGGAGTCCTGTAGTAGGACTGCGTGGCCTTGTCCTTCGCGAAGTACCCCCCGTCTCCGGCCTCGCGAGCGCCATAGTGCCCCGGTATCAGTATCAGCATTTCCTCCTCCTTGCCTTTTGAAGAAGGGGGCCAGATTGCTCCAGCCCCCTCCACGTGCGGTATGCGGAAACTTGGGAAAGGCTAGGCGCCAGCGGCTGCCGTGGTGGTCGGCTTGAGCTGGTCGATCTTAGACTCAAGATAGAGCGTTTGCTGAGAGTTGCTCGTGTTTACGTAGTTCTGGGTCTCCAGTTGGATGATGCGGGCCTGCGCCTCAGCAAGCTTGTCGCGCACACTCTGTGCTGCGATCTCCCTCATGAGCTCCCTGTCCGCGCAATTTTCCTGCGCGATCTGAGCAGAGAGAGCCGCATGCTGCTGGGACAGTGCGGCAAGCACGTCTTTGGTTTGCAGCTGGTTCTGATAGCCCTGCGACACCACGGCCTGGCCAAGGTTGGCAAGCCCGCCCTCGATGCGCTGGGCGTTGTTGATGCCCTGGATGGTGCCAGCGTTGATGGCCTGCATTGTCTGGTCTCCAGCGGCGTCAATCTCCTGGGAGAGGCGCCCGGTCGAGCAGCAGATCTGCTGGCCAAGGCCGGAGAAGCCCTGGAGGTTGGCAACCGTGCCTCCGTTGACGGCCTGGGTCACGCCAGCGCCCACGTTGGCCATCTGCATGCCAAGCTGGCCCACGCCCTGCGCCTGAGCCACAGCCCCGGCCTGCACGGCGTTCTGCACGTTCTGGATACCGTTCTGCAGGGCCACGTCAGCGCCGACTTGGCCAGCGCCGCGGTTGCCGTAGCCCCCGAAGCCGCCCCAGCCGCCGCCCCAAATCGAGCCAAGGACTAACCCGCCGATCAGGCCGCCAAGGCCAGCGCCCATGCCGCCAAAACCGCCAGTTTCAATCATCGTAGGAAGATTCATTTCAGCCATTCTCTTTGTCCTCCTTTTTTTGTTTGTTATTGCACTTCCAGAGACGCAAGACGCGCCTCTATCTGCTCAAGCCGCCATCTTTGATAGGCGCATTCAAGAGCAAGAGCTTCATCGTACCTGATGCTGTACCTGCTGCCTGCTGGACGCACAAGCGTCCTTTCAACGTGCTTTTCTGCCGGAACGACTTCATTTCCGTCATCGTCAAAGACAGGTTCTGCATCGACAACAAATTTTTCTTCATAGGCGTCTTCCCACTCGTCATAGCAGAAAAGGCCGAACCGCGAGGCGTCAAGTCCCTCCGATTCAAAAGCCTCTGCCACTTCCTGAGCTATCACGCCGACATGGAGCCTGGCCGCTTCAGCGCCCTTTTCCTCCACTGCGCCTATGAACTGGAACAGCTTGAAGCCGACCTTGCCCCATGCTCTGAATGCGGCGTCAGGGATGGACGCCACGCCAGTTTTCAGCCGCGCGTCAGACGTGTTGATGGATCCTGTTGCCGCGTACACGGTGGAAAACCTGGCTGACGCCGTCCCAACGCTTTCGGCATCGTCCCTGCTTTCGCTCGGAGCTACATGCGTGGAAGTGACGTGCAGCGCAGGGACGAAAGAATCATCGGTTGCGAGGCAGTAGAGCGCTATGTAGGTGCCAGCATTGCCTGGATCGTCTGCGTCAGACACGGCTCTAGTCCGGCAGGCTACAGCGCCAACGCGCTTGCCTGAGCCTGCATAGTCCATGATGAACGGCAGGTTAACAGTAGTTCCCTGCAGCAGAGTCTCCTCTTCGTCGGAGACCACGCCTACCAGCTTCACCGGCTCGGCAGTGCTGTCCGTGAAGACGTCGCTGTATCTCGCGTCCCGCTCCCTCACGCCAGACTGCACGGCAAAATGACCGCCTAGAAGCGCCGTCCCCTTCGACCCGCTGGCGCGGACATCAACGATTTCCGTGTTTTTTGTGTTTGCGGCCAAGACCGCATAAAAGCTGGAGCTTCCAGCCATCAGCCGGATGCTTTTGACAGAGAGGTTCGCCCCGCCGCCGCTGGCGTTGACCAGCGCACCAGTCTGGTATGCATCGCACAGCACATTGTGGATAGAGATGTTGGTGCTGCTGCCGCTGCAGAGGAAGAGCGCCGTGTCGGAATTCGCGTTGTCGTTCACGTTTTGCAAAAAGACATTCTTGAAGAGGACGTTTTCACACCCGCCTCTGAGGCGAAAGTACACAAGCCTGTCCATCTCCGAATAGTTCTCCGGCTCATGCGTCTTGCCGTTGACGGACAGGTTCGTGACGCAGACGTTCCGCGCATTCGTGAGATGGATGTAGTGCGCCTCTCCAGCCCAGCTTGTCATGCCCGTCTTCTGGTAGCAGTTTTCTATGGCGCAGCCTTCAAGAAAAACGTCGTGGCACGAAGCTTCAATGACGCCAGCGCCGACATCTGTCCCTGCTGAAATGCTCCATCCATCATGAACATTTCTGGCGATACAGTTTGTGAACCACACATGATGCGCAGGAGGCGTGTTGGCATGTCCCTTTGCCTGATAGCCTGCAATGCCACCGTCAGAAAGGCAATCTTCTACCCAGACATACCTAGATCCGTCATCGATCTCAATGCCGTTTGACACAGGGTGTTCATTCGTCCCGTCCGTGTTTCTCGTAAGAAAAACGCGGCAGTCGTAGATGTAGATGTACTCGGAGTCGTGGGTCGTGATGCTGTCATCCCGCGCCTGGTTGTCGGTATTGCAATGTCTTATCGTCACATACTGGGACGGGTATTTTGCGATATAGCCCACGCCCTTGTTGTAGCTGCCCGTTCCGGCCCTGACGTTGATGCAGTGCTGCGGCCCGTTGACAGCTTCCACGCCGGAGATCTCGCACCACCTGCAGCGTTGGAACTCAACGGCTGTTCCAGGCTCATATCCAGGATAGGACGGCCCAAGCGAGTTGGTTCTATTGTAGCAGTTTGCATCTACCGTGAGATCAAAAAGCCCTGCATGCTCGACATTGTACGGGCAAAGCTCGTCTACATCGTCATCCGTTGCGCCGCGGGCCGCAATGTCCACGCAGTTGGCCGTGCAGACGGTGTGGTACATCAAATCCATGTCCGCAGCGGAAACGATGGTGGTGATACCCTTGCCTGCGCCGATGAGCATGGTGTTTGACGGGATGCCGATCGGTGCGCCCACCTTGTACGTTCCAGCAGGCAGATACACTACCCCGCCTGCGGCAAGCGCAGCGTTGATGGCTTCTGCGTCATCCGTCACGCCGTCACCTCTCGCGCCAAAGTCCTTGGCGTTGACCACATCAGCAAGACGCTGGGCAATCGAGCGCGGCGTGGTCGAGCCTGACGCCGTGACGAGCGTTGCGCCCGTGACATCGCCTGCCGTGGCAAGCGCGTCCAGGCAGTCCTGACGCCATGTGGCAAGGTCTCCCCAGAAAGCCTCCGGCCCCAGCTGCGAAGTCTCCGGCACCTTGACGGCGCGGCTCACGTCAAGCCTCAGATCCTGACGCTCCGCGCAATCCATGTCGAACCTGTCTTCGACCTCTTCGCCGTCAAAACGCGCCCCGTTTCTGTAGTCGTCCTCCTGCGTGAACGGCATGCCGCGCCGGATCACGATGACAGTGCCGGAAGCTGGAGGAGATGGAAAGGAGACGGTGCCGCCGGACGCCGTGACGATGACCGAACACTGCGCGGAAACGTCCTGCTCCGCAGTGCCGTCACCCGTGAACACTGCTACCTGGCTCTTCTTCCAGACCTTGAACGTGAAGGGAAAGACCGTTGTCGCGCCGTTCCCAATATACCGATTTCTATTGTTTGTGGATTCAAGAGTCATTTACCATCCTCCACGCGCCTGCAGCCAGGCATCGTCCGGCTTTCTGTCATAGGATTCAGATGCGTCTGCGCCTTCAGCGACAGGAATTGCCGCCTGATAAAGCTGCGTCAAACCGTTAAGCTTGCCTTCGCCTTTGCACAATGGAACGCATATGAGGCAGGCCAATTTCCGCGCCATTGCAGAAACGAAAGCATCATCCCACTGGGTTATGTCCTCCACGTCAACAACGGCATCAACCATGGCCTGCTCAACGTCAGTGAGAAGCAGTTCGCCTTCATCCCCGCGCTGAATTGCGTATGGCACCTTGTTCAATCCGCGCCTGTGACCGTCATGGACGCGCACAACTTTCAAAACGCTGTCAGGCAAGCCGTAGCAATGCTCCCATTCTGCATCATAGACGGCAGGCATTTCCTTTTCCGGCAGGAGCATCCGCCTCACTGCAAAACGGTAGGGGAAGTCGCGCAGCGCAGAGCGCCTAGCCCTGTCCCAATACAATTCACACTGAATGGCCTCCGGCGTATGTTCATTGGGTGAACCTATCGTCCTAGTCCCAATGAAGCCTAGCGCCATGTTGTATATCTCAAGCCTGTTTGACGTGGAAGGCATGGCGGCTAGCTCCCAATCAGCGTCAGAAGATCAACCCACTCGCCAGCGCCGTTGAGAAAATACGTTCGCTGGGCGCTTGTGGCAGGCGGCACCAGGCCAGCCGTCCCTGCGGCGCCTTCGGTCGCGCCGCTGTATTCAGGCACTGAGATCTTCTTGTTGCTCTCACTGATGCCGTCTCCGATGTTGTTGTCGGTGATAATGTACTGCCAAGCTGTCCAGGTTGTTGAATTCAAGTGCCTGAAGTAGATTGTTCTTTCATTTATCGCTTTGCATATCTGCAACAGCGCCGTGGACGAAAACTGAAAAACAATCAAAATTGATGCGCTTTTATGTGGGCCGTTTGCATTGCTTGCGCTGTATCCAACGGAATAGAAGCCTGTGTTCTTTATTTCATTGTAGTCAACACCGCCTTCAAGCTGCTTCAGGGTACCTCTAAAGCCTACATCGTCAAGGCTGTCTGCATCGCCTTTGACTGCGCACATGATCTTGTTCACATAAAGACCGCCCTCGCCGGAGAGCGTCAGTTCGTCAAGGTGCGTGTTTTCCGCTTCCTTGACGCTCCACTCGGAAATGTCAGACATCGCGCCCTCCTTATGGGCAAGGGGCGCTTTCGCGCCCCCTTCAGTCAATCTAATTGCTAGCCGACAACGGCACCCTTATCGATGTACATGCCCGTAACATAGGGCAGATCATCTTCGCGGACGATTGCGGCAGTAATCTTTCCGGCAGTAAATGTGGAGCCTGTGAGGGTCACATCGACCTTGAGCCACTGCTTCGCGACATTGCCGGGGAGCCAGCGAAGGTAGATCTTAGCGCCCTTGACAAGAGCTGCTGTAAGAATAGTCTCGCTGGTGCCTGCAACATCACTGTAGTCGCCGGATTCAGAGTCGGCTTCCTGCAGTTTAAGTGTAATGGAAGTGCCAGTTGCGGCCGTCTCATTGCACATGCAGAACACGCAAATCGGTTCGGCCCTGCCCGGCTTGAACAGGGAGTTGAGCGGAACGGCCGCGCTGGTGACGGCAGAGCCAAGAGAGGCCCTGTCAAAGAAAATCAGGTTGTCATCGAGAATCATGGCATCACCTCCTAGGAAACAACGGCTTCGGTGCTGAGCAGCACGTCACACTGGCGGATCGGGCGGCCGTGGAGGGCAGGCACCGACTTTGAATCGAAGAACTGGCCGTAGGTGAGATGCACCGTGCCGTAGTCAATCGACTGCATTTCGAGCGCAGTGAGCACGTCCTGGTTGCAGTACCAGATGGCTTTGCTGCGCATCTGCGGGGGCATCATGTTCTTGGCCGCAATGGTGAGCGCCTGCAGGTCAACCCAGCCCGTCTCGCCCTTGCGCTTGGTGAGCTTAGTGCTGTCGATGTTGCAAATGCGGACTACAGCCCTCCAGTCCCTGACCGCGAGGCCGCAGCGCCAGTTGTATTTATCGCCAAAAACTTGGAATTTATTGCCGCTTGCGTCCGTTGTCATATATTTGCCAAGGTCTTCCTTCTGCAAACCGCCGGAAGAGCCCTTTGGATACAGACCATGAACAGTGTCGCTTCCCCAAGCTACGAGGTACATGGACGTCTGCTTGTTGGAAGTAGAGCCGGAAGCATTCACAACATGCGGGGAACTCAGGGAAGGATAGCGCTTCTGCAGGCCGTTGAACTCGTCAGGAACGGTGGAATTGTCACCGTATATGAGCGTCTTGGCCACCTTCTGCCGCATCGCCTCCGTGAAGGCCTTGGCTTCCGACAGACGGAAGGCGCGGGCCTTGTCCCCGTAGAGCTCCACCTCGGCAACGTCCAGCTCCTGGAGGGCCTCCAGCATGCCGCAGGTTTCCTTGACCTGGGCCCACTCGCTCTTGGAGGGCGGGGTGCCCTTGTACAGACGGCGCCAGTAGACGTCCGGCAGGCCAGTGCGGATGCGGGTCAGGTGACCGTCCGACTGATTGCTCTCCATCCACTGGACATCGCTCAACATGTCGTTGGTCTGATTCATTAACTCAATAATTTCCCCAGCCGGAGTGCCCTTGTAGAAGTCTTCCAACTCTGCAAGGGATGCAACAAGGCCTTTCTTGTAAGACATGATAGTACCTCCTGTATGCCTTATACTTGCATGTCAGGCCACATGCGGTCTTCAAGAGCCTTGGCACTATTGCCGCCGCCCTTGCTTGTGACAAATTGATCTTCGCGCATCGCCCTGCCGATGCGGGCAATGCAGCGCACGACTGCGGGGTTGTAGTCGGCGTGTGTCTGTTTGAGCAACTGGCGCAAGCTGCCGTCAGTGTCGAAGTGGGCCAGCGCCCGGCGGGAGTCGGCCACGGCGGCCTTCCAGTTCTGCCCGCCGATCTCAGGGTCGTGGAGGATCTCGTCCTGCCAGCCCTTGAGCGTCTGGCTTTCCTGCTGGGCCTGGAGGCGGGAGACGTCCCCGGCGAAGTCGCGATGCCAGGAAAGCATGGCCTCGGCCTGGGCTTTGGTAAGCCCGGCCTTCTTGCAGGCGGCAGTGAAGCTCTTGAGGTTGTCCTCGGGCACGGCGAAGTCTTCCCCGGCTTCAAGCACGTAGTCCTCGGGCTCGGCCTTCTGTGCCTCCTGCTGGCCCTCTGCGGGCGCCTCGGCATCGGCCTTGGCATCGCCTTCAGCGGGAGCCTGCTGGCCCTCCTGCATCTGCTCGGCGCCCTCGGCGGGCGCTTCCTCGGGGGCTTCGTCAGCGATGCTGTCCATCACGTCCTCGGCCACAGATTCAAGCTGAGTTTCATCAGCCATTGATGTCCTCCTGGCACACGGCTTCAACGCAGCGCGCCTTTTTGATTAGGTCGAAGAGCGGGCGCCCCACTGAGCGCCTGCCCTGCTGGTAGGCCATGAGGCCCTCGGTGGTGGCGGGCACGTCCTGCAGGAAGCCAGTGATGCCGATGATCCAGGCGAGGAAGTGCAGGCCGTCCTTCGTCCGGGCGAGGCCTTCCACGGCCCCGACAAGACGGGCAAGCTCTTCCTTCTCGCGGGCCTCGCGCTCCTCCTGCTCTCTCGTGGTTTCCCACGAGATGTACTCGTTCTTCTTGTCCTGCATCACATCCCTCCTGCGCCCGTGATCCCGCCAAGCACGGTGTCCATGAGGGTCGCGCCGTCAGCGCCAACGGGCGTCTGGCCCAAGTTTTTCGCCGCCCCCGTGATGTCCTGCGCCGCCTGGCCTCCGGCGGCCATTGCCTGCTGCTGCTGCATGGCCTGCTCCTGGGCCTGGCGCTTCTGGCGGGAGGCCTGGACGGCCTGCTCGTCCGCAATGCAGGACTGAGGCATGCCGATGCGGTCGAAGTAACTGCGCACCGTCTGGTCGGCATCGAGAAGGTCGAGGGCCTCTGGGCGGGCGCCTGCGAGGTTCACCGCAAAGGACACGCCCTGCTCGATGCTGGACGTGGCGGTGATTTTCTGGGCCTGCGCCAGCACCGACTCAAATTCCACGTCCAGCTCGGCATAGCCCATTCCATCAGGCGGCGGAGGCAGAGCGCCCCACTCCTGCATGAGGGAATAGGTGCGCTTGATGAGGGGCGAGAGAAGCTCGGTGTGCAGCCGCTCGACTACGGGGCCGATCAACAGCATTTTCTCGGCCTGGCGGGCCTGGATCTCGGTGGCGGTGATCTGCCTGCGGTCATCGTCCAGAAGCATGCGGAAAAGGTCTACATAGAGGCCGTCATCCACGATGCGCCTGACGTCCTGCAGCGCCTCCCAGCTATACTTGATTGCCGCCGCGTCAGGCTGCTGGATGGGCATGACCAGAGGCCTGCCCTGGGTGATCTGCAGGCTGCCGTAGGTGAAGCCGCCGGGGTTTTTGTCCACGCCGTACTGGCGAAGGCTCGTGTCACCGATGAGCGGCGGGTCGGCTATCTTGTGCTCCATGATGCGGTGGGTTGTGGCCATCGCCTGGAGCATGCGGGCGTCAGGCATGACCTCCATGGCCGGGCTCCTGCCGTAGACGTCTCCAAAGTGGACGTCCCATCGCGGAGCAAAGGCGGGGAACATGTCGTAGCCGGACTCGCTGAGCACGTGCCCGCGCCTGCCGTCCTCCTGGAGCCAGTACACGCTGACGTAGGGCTTGCCCTTGGCGCCCACGCTCTGGCCGTATTTGACGTCCTGCCTGGGGAAGACGCCATGCACCACATTGTAGCGCTCAGACGCGCCTACAGTCGGGCTCTTTGCGGCAGTCAGCACGGCCTCCGGCGCCTTGTCCTCGCCCCACAGGTCGATGATCTGGCGGGCGCTGAGATGCAGACGCCGGAAGAAGCAGTCAACGAAGCCGTCTCCATTGACGTCCAGCACGTACTCGCCTGCAGCCACCCGGTGGAACTTGAGGCCGTCCTCGTCTGCCGTCTCAACCATGAGCCCAGTGCCAAACGTGCCCAAGTCCTGATAGAGGCCATGCACCTTGTTGTAAAAGTTTGACTGATGCAACAGGAGCCTCATGCGCTCGGTGACTTCATCCAGCCACATGTTGATGCCCGGTTCCTGCTTGTCCTGCCCGTGGGCCAGCCTGAGCCTGAACCACGGGCGCACCGGGCTTGTCATGCCGCCTTGCAGTCCAGCTGCAAGGGTGCGCATGGCGCGGACGCCCGTGCTGTCCACGAGGCGGCCGTTGATGACGGGCTGCCTGTGGCTCGTGGTGTCGGTGTCGCTCCTCCACCTTGTGGGCGAGAACAGCTCGGCAAGGTCGGCCCAGGCTGAATCCCAGCCGGAGCGCTCAGTCCTCAGCGACTCGTACCGCGCATTGAGCTTGGAGACGTCCAGCGCCATGGCCTACCCCAGGGTGTCGCTCCCCATGCCGTTGTCCTGCTGGGACAGGCCGGAGCGGGAAGTGAGGATGGAGGCCGCGAGGCCTCGGTTCTTCTTCTGGCGCTCGCGCTGGGCCTCGGCCGCAGCCTGGGCTCCAGCGGAAACGCTTTTGGTCGGCTGTTTTGTCGGCGTTTCTGGAACGTCAGGCGTTCCGCCGCCTCCGAAACAATGAATGAGGGGCATTACTTTACCTCCACGGTTGCTTTAATAGTCTCGGGCGTGGCCATGACGAGCCAGCCGTCCACCCACTGCTGCTTGCGCGTGAACCAGCACAGGCCGGGAATTCTGCCCAGCTTGCTGAACCCCACGCTGTCGAGCAGGCGCAGGATGTGATGAGAGGGGCATGCGACACGTCCAATGATGGACGTGGGCTGGAGGGAGTCGCATGCCCATAGCAGAGCCCCCCGGCAGAGCGGGGTGGCAATACGGAAATGCTTGCGGAAGGCCGTGAGGCCTATCTCCAGCACCCTGTTCTTCCAGGACTCGCGGAACGGCCAGCTCAGCATGACGCCCGCCATCTCGCCGTCCACGTACCCCGCCAGCACGTGCAAAGGCGCAGTGTGGATGCGAAGGAACTTGTCCAGGCTCCACTCCTCGGGGTCAACCTCGGGGTAGACCGTCCAGAGCAGATCCTCAGCCTGCAGGCGCTCGTAGATGTACTGAAGCGTCTTCCTGTCCTCAGGGCGTATCACTCGGTAAGTCGTGTCCATAACGTCACCATGCAAGGGGGTCGTAGTGCTGAGCCTGCTGGCGCCGTGCAGCCATCATGGCGTCACGGGCAGAGGCAACGGGCGCGGCGAAGGTCAGGGCAAGAGCATCGGCAATGTCAGGCGAAGCGCCCAGGCGCTCCTTGATGTCTTCCTTCCGCTCCAGGCAGATCCTGCCCGCCGGGTCGAAGGCGTAGGTAGGCGTGGTGAGTTCGCTTTTGAGCTGAGGCACGTCCGGCAGGAAGCCCCCGGCCTGCAGCCACTCGCGGATGCCGTACCACATCTCGCTCCTGCGGTTGTTGAAGCGGGGGCTCAAGGCCTTGGCACCAAACGGCACCTCGATGCAGTCGATGCCGATATGGCGCAAACGGTCGATGACGCCCTGCCCCTGCCCGGCGTCCACAAAGACGGCGTCCGGCTGGTGCTGGTGGACAAGGGCGCTGATTGCGTCAGCCAGATCCATGTTGTCGAGGTTGCGGAACACGTGCGGGGGCTGGCAGATAAGGCCACGGCGCAGGCACACCACTGAACTGTCTGCCCCGAAGCGGGCCACGTCCACGCCCATGACGAGGGGCATGCCCTCAACGTCCTCGGGCCGCACAATGCGGGCGCAGGCCTCGGTGACCATGTCGATGGTGATGAGCACGTCATCGCTCGATGCCGTAAAGTCACAAAGATATTCCTGGCGAAAAGACTTGTCGCTCATCTCGCGCTTGAGCGACTCTATCTCTTCCGGCGGCAGGGCTCCCGTCTCGTCCACCCTGAGCATGGCAGAGAACCAGCCCCCGGGCTTGGCCTCGCGCTGGCCCTGCTCGTAAAGCTGCGAGAAGAGATTAATGCCCTTTGGTGTGCCGATGAAGACGGCCCAGCCCCTGCGGTCAGACAGAGCGGGGCGCACGACTTCCTGCCACACATCCGGCTTCATGTCGGCCACCTCGTCCAGGATGACGCCATCGAAGCGGAGTCCACGCAGGGCATCTGCATTGTCAGCGCCGAACACGCGCATGACAGCACCGTTGGGGAGCGTGATGGACAGCTCAGCCTCGTTGACCTGGCGTCCAGGGACGGGCGAAGAAAAGTGCTTCAGCATGCCCCAGGCTATGCTCTTGGCTTGGTTGCGGTAGGGGGCCACGTAGCCGAACATCATGTTGGGGCGCTTGGCGAGGACGGCTGCCATGAGCATATGCATGAGCACCAGCACCGTCTTTCCGGCACGGCGATGCATGACGATCACCGAAAAGCGATGGCTGTCCAGCGCCTCATGCAGTCTGGCCTGATATGGCCTCGGCCTGTACGGGAAAGCTACCCTCATGCTTAGAACTCCTGCTCTTCCTTGGCGAAGGTGAATGTGTAGGTTCTCTCTGGTTCAACCATGACATCCTTAATGCCGTGGGCCTTGCGCTCTTCCTCGTTAATGAGCTTGAGGCTCTCGGCAGAAATTTTCACAAGCTTGGCGTCTTCAAAGCTGCCTGAGTCCACAGCGGCGTTCCACTTCTCGACAAGCTTTGCCACTCTGTCATGCTGCCCTCGCTTGAGGGCCACGATCTTCTCGGCTGCAGCATCAATGGCCTCGGCCTTTTTTTGGGGGTCGCACCCTGCGACCACGCCTGCGACCTTAGCCTCGGCAAGGCGCTCGACAGTCTCCCTGACGTCACCCTGCACCCAGTTTTCACTGGCAATGTGCTTCTGGATGGCCTTGCGCGACACCTCGTACTTCCGGGACAGCTCAGACTGAGTCGAGCCCGTCTCATACTCGGCGCGAATGCGCTCCCAATCCAGGTCACGGCACATAAACTACTTCTCCCTCACGGCTCTCATGAACTTCATTCTTATGACATCAAGCAATGTACCGCCAGAATTTCCGGCAATGCCAGCAAGAGCACAAAGCGCCAAGTCATCAATCTGGCCCTCAAAAAATGCAAATATGAGAAAACCGCAAAAAGCGCTGACGAAAACCTGAGCGAAAAAGTCGAGCCAGCCCTTAACTCCTTTGCGAAGTATGCGGGCGAAGCCACCCATCAAGCCAAAAAAGCATCCCCAACCGCAGTATTTGAGAATAGCAATCCAGTAGCTTGAGGAGGTTTCCATTACAGCGCCCCCTTGAGCAAAGTTCCTTCCTGGTATCTGCGCTCGTGGTACTCGCCGTTCCAGCCCTTTGCGCCGGACTGCAGGTTGGCAATGGCCCTCGCCCAATCGTGGTTCTCCAGCGCCCTGAGGGTGTAGGGGCCGCGCTTCCTGAGCCCGCCCCAGCCTAGCTGATAGACCATGGAAAAGATGACGCACTGGGCCTGCCAGGGGAGGTCTTCGTACTTTCCGCGAGACCCGTACTTGTAGTCCCACGTGGGCTGCACCACCTCGTCCATGTAGCCCTTCTGCTCGGCGTAGGTGAGCGCCCTGGCCTCTTCCTCGGTCAGGGTGAGGGGGGCCTTCTGGAGGGCCACGCAGGCGGCCTTGTCGTGGAGTCCGATGTAGGGCCGGAGCTTGTCGAGCAGCTCACCCGAAACGCCCCACTTGCGCAGCTGGTGCTCGGACTGCTGGCCCAGGTCAACGCCCACGCCCACGGTGACGCCCGAAACGCCCATGGGATCCCACATGTCCGGCGTGCCGTTGGTGCCGTAGTAGTTCCGGCGCTTGTTCTTGTTCACCCTGCCGTTCTCGACGGCGTAGCAGGGGATGTAGCCCCTGCACGTCCTTGCCCCCTCAACGAGAGGCATCCAGCCGAAAATCTTCTCGTACTCAATGGCCATATGCGTCACCTCTTTGGGTGACCACATAACGTCAAATTTCTGACGCGTCAACAATCTGACGCCAAAACTTTTTTCGCTTTATCTCGTTTTTTTTCGTTGACAAAATTAGCAGGCAGGCTCATGATGGCATCAACAAGACAGGGGCAAGGCCCCAAGGAGGACACCATGATCCGCAACAAGATCCGCTTCGTTTGCTGGCCGGGACACGACCCGGACGAAGAATTCCGCACCCGCGCCGAAGCCGAAGCCTTCATGCGATCCGAAGGCCTGGAGCCCACTGGCGAAAGCGCCAGCGATGGCATCACCGAAGGCGGGCGCATCACATGGGACGGAGAGAGCGAGTTCTGGGCTAAGCCCGGCCGCAGCCTCGACTCCTACGGTGACGGATACGAGCCCCGCATCACCGTCCTGCACAGGGTGAGGGGGGACGAGGAGGAGGACTAGCATGGGAGACCTCTGGGAAACTAATGCGCTGTGTCAAATCAGCGCAACGCTCATCGAGATACGGGATGTCCTGGCAGAGCTGGTGAAGCGCCTGCCGGAGCCCGAAGCAAGCAAGGACAAGGAGGATGCCAGCGATGGAGAATAGGAAGCGCGGACGTCCCCGCACCGACAAGCCCCTCGTCAGCTTCTCCATCCAGCTGCCGGCAGAGCTGAGGGAGCGCATTGAGAAGGAAGCCAAGAGTGAAAGCAGGACGATTGCCGGGCAGATCAGGCACGTGCTCCAGGGCGTCTACGGGCCAAGCATGTACAAAGACCGCCTCATGGCAGAGATGGAAGCCGCACACCCGGAAGTGCCAGAACGGGATCGCGACTACCTTGCAGAAAGCCTCACTGCGATGAAATTCAGGTAACGCGAGAGCCCCGTCCAGATTGCGACTGAGCGGGGCCTGCTTCGAACACTTCTAGTTGGAGTTCAGCATGTCTTCTCTCACATGGCGGGGACAGTCTAACCCGTGCCGTTGAATCCGCAAAGACACGATTCGGCTGTCAGCTAGTCCTCCTCGAAGAGAAGGGTCAGGCCGTAAGCCTGGGCCACGTGCATTTCGCACCTGCATCCGCGGGCCTTTTCCCAGCCTGCGCAGAAGTAGACCGCATGACATTTGCTCATGCTCTCGATGCTCTTGGCAAAGAAGCAGAGAGGAATATTTTCCACGCCACGCTCTTTCATGTTTTCCTTCTTGTACCATTCGTCAGTGAACAGCGTGTTTACAACCTCATAACCCATGCCTTCCAACGTCTTGATAGCTCTTTCGCGGGTTGCAATGATTTCCTCTTCTGTCTTTCCAGCCATAGGCTGACTTAACATTGCCTTCATTTTAAACCTCCTAAGTTTATTGCTTCAATCGCCTCTTCAATTCGATTATCCGGCGAATGTATAATTGCCTGCAGTTTCTACACATCTTCCGGCAGAGGACTTCCCATCCCCTGACGGCCTCTTCGGGGTCGCCGTCCAGAGACTCGGGACCTGACATGCCGCAGTTTGGGCAGGCCACCACGCGCCCGCCCTCGGCAGTCTCCTCGACCGTGACGGCGCAGCAGGAGCAGTAGGGGCATGGTGTCATCGCATTAGCCTCCATGCTACGCAGACAGTGAAAACGGCCAGAAAGACCACGGCCCCGCCAGAGACAAGCCGGATAACCTCGCTCATCTCGAATGTCTCCCTTCCCTGGCTGCCTTTGCCGCTTCATCCCTCCAGCACCTGGCGCAGGTGGCAAAGCTCATGCGCCTGCAATTCGCGCAACTGTCATTGTTCACGAGGATGCGGGCCTCGGAGAGCCTGTCGGCCAGCCAGCATATCTGGGCCTGCAGGTGGACGAACTGGCCCATGGCTTCCTGGACGGCATCAGCCACGGCCCGCCCCCTTCTTGCCGCCCCTCCACTTGTCGGGTTTCGGGGGCTTGAACGCCCCGCAATACTGCTCGCTCAGGGTGAGCTTTTCCTTCGGCTTCGGCGCAGGCTCCTGCTTCGCCTCCGGCTTCTCCATCTTCGCCATGAGCTCGTCCATGCACCTGCAGAAGTCCTCCGTCTCCTGCCCAACCGTGCTCACGAGCAGGGCCTCCACGCCTGCCGTCCGCTGTTCCAGCGTGTGCAGGTATTCCGTTTTGGCCTTGTCGGCACCCATCAGGATGCGCTGGATCCCACGCACGTGCTCAAGGCTTTTCGAGGAGACCCAAACCCATAGGGCAAAAAGCGCCCACAAAGCGCCCACGAGATACAGCGCCAGCGTTCCGCTATCCATTGCCCTCCCCCTCCTTCTTCTCCCACTGCATTGTGAAAGTGCCGTTCCGAATTTCGTCCACAACGTCTGTCAAAGAATTGAGCCGTCTATTAAGCTGCTTCACAGCGTTCAGCAGACCGTCTACCTCCTCTCGGTAGCCCTTCAGATTCTCGGCACTTTTCTCCGCTATCGGCAGGAGTTCATCCATAGCTCTGCGCCGCGCCTCTTCCAGTTCGGCAACCTTCTTCCTGACAGTCCTGCAGTGCAGCGCCCAGAAGCAGGTGTCGATAAACACGCCGCCAACAAAGCAAGCGCCCATGACGGCAATGACAGCCCATGTTCCGCTATCCATGCTGATCCTCCCGCCAGTCTCCGCGCACGAGACGCCAGACCACGCAGAGCGTGTCCATCAGCTCCTCGTTCACGCGCGCCTCGCCCTGCATTTTGTTGTAGGCAGCTGCAACTTCGCCAAGCTCTTCCACAATCTTCATCATGCCTTCTTTGAAAGAGTATGCAAAGCATGGGTGCTTCAACTCGGCAAGCTGCAAGCTAGCCTCAAGCCGGATGAACAGGTCGTGGTTTTTCTTATCCATCTCCTTGCGATGCCTGCGGAGCTTGTCGAGTTCCTTCTCTACATTGTCAACCATTATTCCTCCTCTTCCAGCAAAGGCGCGTGACGAATGTTTTCCGGATCAACTGCAATTCTCCCGAAGCCGGGGACGAGGACAATGTGCCCGCATCCTGACGGGAGTTCCCGCTCGTAGCGGGCATCCGTCCAGTCTGTCTTTCCGACATGACCCCGGAACTGCACACTATCACCGGGCCTGTAGTCTCTCGTCTCGTCTTCCTCCTCTCCATACGCTTCCCGCAGGACTATGACCGCCGCCGCCAAGTAGTTTATGGCGCCCAGGAGCTCAGCGACTGCCCTGTCACCGTCCAGCACGTCTGCCTCGTAGATCTTCTTGACGGCCTGCCCCTGGCAGAAGCCGCCACCGACACGCCTCTGGATCTCGCATATCTGCTGTTCGTGGAACGGCTCGCCGTAGCCGCCGTGGCGTTCCACGCCCTTGCCTTTGGCCGCCTGGCTGACGGCACTGCCCAGCACTGCTCCCAGTGCCTCGTAGCCTGCAGGCACCTCGATTTTCATGCTCATAGCCCCTCCTCATCTGTAGCGTCTCGCTGAACGCCGTGCCGCTCCCGCCACGCGATCCTGCACCTGTAACAGCGATAGTCCGTGGTGATGCGACCGCAATCGTGGCATCGCCTTGACCCTGTGAGCTCATGCTTCCTCTGGGGGCCGGATTTGGACGCCGTGATGCCAAGGCTTTTGGCCCGCATGGTGCATGCGCCCACGCTCCTGCCGATACGCTCGGCCACCTCTGCAAGCGTGGGCCCGCAGGGCAGGTAGGCCCTGCACAGCTCCAGGTCTTCCTCGGGCCTCCACGGATCAAAACGGTTCCTGGCCGCGCCGAACACGGCCTTGCCCGTCATGAGCTCTGATAAATGGTTTGCAACGGCGCCCTCAGTGCGGCCCAGGCGCGAGGCGATCTGGCGGTACGTCAGCCCCTGCCGTTTCAGCTCGTAGAGCCTGGCCTCCTCCTCGGGAGTCCATGATGTCCTATGTCTGTCCACGTTATACCTCCAGGGGGCAGACAAGCACGTTGCACGAGCCGTGCTTCTTGTTCTTGCCAAAAAACGTCAACATAATCTGCACCTGCGAATCGTCATTCCATACTTTTGCGAATGTAAGCGCATCAAGCAACTGCTTCATGGGATTGTCGATGTCGCGCCTGCGCCTGTCCGACTTGTTCAGTTCGACCATCACTGCGCAGTCGCATGCAATAGGTTCAGAAGAGATAGTCTTCTTCGTCCTCAAATCGGCAACCGCAGCGAAGACTTGGGTTCGGAAAACCTCGACCCGAGGGTTGAGGTACATCCTTCCGTTGGCGCCCTTCTTCCATGCGTGATTGCAAGAAGGCGGGTACGGCAGTGTTAAGTCGAAACTGCCAGCAAGCTCTTTCGTAATGCCCACGAAATTGAATGCCAACGCCTTTGCCGCATTTAATAACACAATATATTCCTCCCGGGTGTACGTAGGGCTCGCCGTAGATGCACTCCCCGCAGATCTTGTCTGGGCGCCTCCATGGGCCCGGCTCGTGGCATGCCTCAAATTTGCGCGAGGATGTCCTCTGCTGGCTTCGCTCCCGCCGGACGGTAGATTCATCGTTTTTCGCGTAGTTTTTCATCCTGAGCCATCCTCACGCATTCTCGAGGGTCACTGGAGGTATTCCGGCATCTGCCTGCGGGGATCAGACTCCTCGTCCTGGATGCCCCTCCCCTGGCGCAAACGGTCGAGCATCTGCTGGAGGCTGAAGCCCAGGGGCGTGGGCTCGCCGTTCCGCACCATGGGCGGGCGCCTCATCGTCCACTTGCCCGTGGCCTTGAGGTCAGCCAGGGAGGCCTTGCGGGGCGGGTGATCCCAGCCGTCCACGACCGTGTTGCACAGGCAGGGAACGGCGTAGGGCGCCGTGCCCGGACGGCAGTTGACGGGGTAGACGTAGTGCCACCCGGTGCCCTTGCAGTCGGGGCAGTTTGGATCGCCCGAAGCCTCGTTGGCATACGGGTCGTACTGCGCCACGGGAGTGTTCGCCGCCTTCCAGGCAGGGAACATGCGCAGGAGCTCCCTGCCCAGGTTCATGGGCAGCTTCTCCTCTTCGGCGAAGGCATCGACTGCCCAGGCCATGAACTCGTCCGGCAGGTCTCCAACGCGCTTGAAGACGGCATCGAGCACGGCGCCTCTCGGCGGGGCCTTCTGGAAGCAGGCAAAAATCTCGTTCATGCCGTTGTCGAATGTCACCCTGTCCACCTGTCACCTCCCGCGCTTCCGCGCTTCCGTCTGCTCGCGCACCTTGCGCCTGAGCTCTTCCCACTTGCGCTTGCCCTCGGCCTCTTCCGGCGTCATTTCCGGCTCCCGCTCCCCGGCGGGCGCCCTCGGCTTCATGCGCCACATGCCCTCGCGGAGGAACTTGCCCAAGCCGGGAGCGAAGCCCCTGCGGAACTGGTCATCCTCGGCCACGAGCACCTCCACGGCATGCACGAGCTCATCGATGCCGGGCCACTCCTGCGAGTGGTACAGGCTGAGGAACTCCTGCCTGCCCGCCATGGGGCCTTCCTGCCGGGCCTTGTCGTAGGCGTCTCTGAGCAGGGAGAACTCGTAGTCTCCCTTCTGGCGCTCCTGGCGGGCGCCGTCCTGGCGCTCGGAAACGTCCTCCCCGGAAAGAGGAGCCGGAGGCAGGGCACACGCGCCGCTGAGGTCGAGGGGTACACAAGATCCACGACTTCCATCGTGTGTGTGTTCTTCTCTTGTGCTTGGTTTGGTTTGGTTTGGTTTGGTTTGGGGCATTCCTAAGTCATGCACAAGCATGTCTTGAGCATTGCTTGGAGCATGCTCAGGCATGCTAGGAGCATTGCTTGGAGCATCCTGCTTGTTCCACCTGGCCAAAGCAGCCTTCCTTGCCTTCTCGACTCTGGCTGGTTCAGCGGCCGCATAAGCCTGGTGCTCCTGCCAGCCATGCAGGCAGTAGGAGCCTTCGGCGCCGTCAAGAAAGCGCGTTGACACCAGAACATCGACAAGCTTCTCGGCCTCTCCTGACCAGCCTGCGGCGATGGCGATGTCTTCCGCATCCATGCCGGACAGACCACCGTCAGACCGATTGTTGGCCGCCCATGTCCAGAGCTGGAGCAAAGCAACAATCCCTTCCGGGCCAAGGCGCCTCTGGAGCTTTACGCTTTTGGGATGATGGAAGAACCCCGTGCTGAGACGGATGTCGTTGTTCATGAGACACCTAAGCCTCTCCGGCTTCTGGCCGATGAGATGTCTGCGCCCCCTCGGGCGGCCACAAGTCTGGCCGGAGGTCGCTGAGAGGGATGCCAAATGCGCGGGAGTACATCACTGCCGACTCTGCATCTATCCGGCGCATGCCGTTGCAGTGATGGTACGGCGTAGACCGGGAACGGAACCCTGCCTGGGCCGCCATGTCGGCATAGCTCAGGCCACGGGCCTTGCGGAATTTTTCGAGGGCGTTGTCCATGGCGCTATTGTTCACACAAGCAAACATAAAGTCAACTGGTCTTCTCAGTTGCTTGCCGTGAACGCCCCGTCCACCTAGGAGCAGAAACATGAACGACTGGAAGCATACAGCACAAAGCCTGTGGGAGGCTGTTCACGCCAGAGTGAAAGAGCTCAAGGCCGAAGGCGAAACGCTCCAGGCGATTGCCGACAAGGTGGGCGTCAACCACCGATCCGTCATAGGCGAATGGCTGAAGGGCAACCGCCAGGCGGCCAATGCAGCCATGGGAGATCTCTTGACCTACGCCGAACGTCTCGGCATCGACTACCGCCACTACTTCCCCGGCGGGGAGCCTCCTGCCCAGGAACTGCCCGACTGCTCCAGGTGCAAGAAGCTCATGGCAAAAGAAAGAGAACTTCAAAAAGCACTGAAAGACCTTGATAGGATGCGTCTTGACCTGGCAGAGGCGCGGGGGGAAGTAAAAGCCCTGGAGCGACAACTCAATCGTTCTATCGAAGAGACTGCAAAGAAACAGATGGTTGCAGGTTAAACGTGTGCAGGGTTCTAAGTTTTAAAACAAAAAAGCTTATATACACAAGGAGGAGGCGATGAAACTTTGCATAGTTTGCTTAGTTGCTGGAGCGTCTTTGCTGGCTGGCTGCGGAAACATGCCAACCCAGCCGTCACAGATAACTGGAGCGTATGTATCTCCAGAGAAATACGAAAAGATGTCTTGCGAACAGCTCGCCGTAGAGCAAAACAGCCTGGCTTGCAGACATAACCAGCTTGTTGTAGCGCAGGAACAGCGTGTTAAATCCAGCAAGGTGCAGGCCTTCTGGCTCGGCTTCGGCAACGGGGACGGCGTTGAGGCTTCGGAGCTGGCCAACGTGCGTGGCGAGATGGAAGCTGTCCGCACCACCATGGAAAAGAAGCACTGCCAATAGCGCCCTGGACTCGGCCCGTCCCCGCCCCGCCTTGAGCGGGGCTTTTTTTGCGCCCTTAGTTCACACTTGCAAACTTTTGTCTTGACCTAGTTCACAAACGTGAGCATACTGACTTTGCCAACGAGGCGAGGGCCGCCGAACACGACCTACGGGTCAGAGTAGGCGCAAGGCTCAAGCCCACGAGGCACCGTCCGGCCAGGGACTGCCCGAAACACGTGGCGCAGAGTCATGGAGCAGTAGGCGCTGAGCGAACTGGCAGAAAGACGGGACACCATGCCAGGAGACCACCAATGTCAGAAAAGCTCACGCCCGAAGGCCAGAAGAAGTTGGAGGCGCATATGCGCGCCTTCGACTGCTCGCTTGCCACCTGCAGGCACATGCCCATGCCGAAGTCGGATGAGTGCGAAATGCATCTCCCCTGCGGCAGGCCGGAAGACTGCCCAGGCTTCGACCCTGAGTATCTCGTCAGGGTTGCCCGCGCCGACTCCGGCGAGGTGTATGCCTCCCGCACAGATATTCGGGAATACCTCGATGATACGCTGGGGTGGTTCAAGACCCAGCGCGAGGCTCAGGCCTTCATCGAGGGCCAGAAGTAAATCCCCCGACCTCCACTCCCTCCGTCACGTCCCGGGCATGACGAAAAACTGCCCGCAAATTTCGCGCCGGATCCCGTGGCGGCGCCAGCGACTCAGAAGGCGGCAGACTGGCTTTCCCGCGCCGAAGATAGCTGGAGCAGTGAGAGAACGGGCCTGACTTGCAATGTGCAGTCGTTCCTAACTTGGCCCGGCAGGGTGGTTCCTGCCGGGCGCCTAGAAGGAGAAGGACAATGTCAGAAGTATTCAATCCCACGCCCGACACTTCGCCCTCAGTCCTGCGCCAGCTCGCCCGCATCGAGCAGTCCCGCAGGCGCAACGAACTGGCCAAGGCCATCGTGCGCGGGCTCCTCTACGCCGTTTTCGCCCTCGCTCTGGGCGTCATGACTGTCACTTTCTGCTGTGCCTTCTCCGTCTGCTAGCAACAAACAAGGACATCCCATGCATAACCACATCGTACACGGCCAGAGCTTTGCGGACTACCGCAAGGCCCACGGGCTGAACAAGAGCTCGATAGACAAGATCCTCCGCTGTCCTGCGGAGTATCACGAGCTCACCCTGCTTCCTGAGCCGGAGCCCACGCCTGCCATGCGCTTCGGCACGGCCCTGCACAGCCTCGTGCTGGAGCCGGACAGCTTCACCGAAAGCGTCTGCGTCCTCTCCCGCCCGGCCACAACCAAGGAAGGCAAGGCCCAGAAGAAGGAGGCCGAAGAGGCGGGCAAGGTCTGCATTTCCACAGAGGAATACGAGCGCATGTTCCGCATGCGGGGACACATGCTCCGGCATCCCCGCATACGCCCCTTGCTCCCGGAAGTGGAGTGCGAGCTTACCAAGGGGCTCAACTCCTTGCTGGGCGCCTCAGAAGTCTCAGTCTACTGGGAGATGGAGACGGAAGGATCCGTCATCCAGTGCAAGGCCCGCATCGACAGGCTCTGCACTCTGCCCAACGGCGATGTCATTGCCGTTGACCTCAAGACCACGAGCGGAGGCCTGGACAAGGACTCCATTGCCAAGCACGTGGCCACCTACGGGTACCACCGCCAGTGCGCCTGGTACTCGGAGGGCCTGCAGAGATGCGGGCTCAACGTGAGCGCCTTCGTCTTCGTGTTCACGTCCACAGTCCCGCCCTACCTCTGCGTCCCTGTGATGCTTGACGCAAGGGCTGAGATGCTTGGCCTTGAGGAGTGCAAGCTCGCGGCCGAAGCCTACGCCAAGGGCATAGCGACAGACGAGTGGCCCACCTACAGCGAGGGCGTCTATGAACTCGACCTGCCTGAGTGGGCATACTACCGCTCCCAGTGCAAGCTCCCCACCATGTGGGACTAAGGAGAATTCCATGAGCCAGAATATTCCCGCACCACAGGCGCCTGTCCAGTACACGGCGGCCAACGACCCTGTGACCGCCCTCGCGGAGCGCTACGGCATGCTCCCCCAGGAACTCGACAGCACCTTGCGCAACACCGTGTTCAAGGCTGCCAGAAGCAATGACGAGTTCCTCGCCCTCTGCTTCGTGGCAAAGCAATATCAGCTCAATCCTCTCTTGAAGGAGATCTATGCCTTCCCGCAGAAGGGCGGCGGGATCGTCCCCCTCGTTGGAGTGGACGGCTATGTATCCATGATGCACAGGCAGCCCTCCTTTGACGGCATGGAGTTCCGCTATGCCGACAATCTCATTTCCGTTGAGAAGGACGGGCGCCCGGCTCCTGAGTGGGTCGAGTGCATCATCTACCGCAAGGATCAGTCGAGGCCCACGGTTGTCAGGGAATACCTGGACGAGTGCTTCAGGGCCACTGAGCCCTGGCGCTCGCATCCGCGCCGGATGCTCAGGCACAAGGCGCTCTGCCAGGGCGCCCGCCTGGCATTCGGTTTCAGCGGCGTCTACGCTGACGCCGATGAGGCAGAGCCCGTCCAGGCCACCGTGCACGAGGACAGGCCCCTGGACGTCAATGCGGCCATTGATGCGGCCGTGGAAGCCCAGCCCAAGCCTGCGCCAAAGGCCAAGAGCAAGGCCTTCAGGCTCCAGAAGGAAACGCCCGTTCCGGCGCCTGCTCCCGCTCCTGAGCCTGAGCCAGTGCAGGCTGAGCCCGTCCAGGAGCAAGAGCCTGCAGTGCCCGACTCAAGAGCGAGCGCCGATGTGGACGAGGAATATTTCGACTACGTTGAAGCCCACAATATCGACATCACCAGGGCAGACGGCGTCTGCAAGCAGCTAGTAAACGGCGGGGCCTGCAAGAACATGACCGAAGCCAGGGCGCTTTTTGTAAGCAAGGGCTACACGTGTTCTCAACCCTAAACGCGGCGAGGCATGACGCGGCGAGGCGCGGCTGGGCGAGGCCTGGCACGGATCACAGGCATGGCTAGCCTAGGCATGGCGGGGCCGGGCAAGGCTGGGCTTGGCGTGGATCTCTGGCCTGGCTTGGCGGGGCAGTGCGAGGCAAGGCGCGGCTTGGCAGGGAACAAGGTCTGGCAAGGCCTGGCGAAGCGGGGCCTGGTTAGGCAGGGCAGGGCATGGAACGAGGTCAGGTACGGCATGGCCCGGCGAGGCATGGTTCAGCGTGGCGTAGCAAGGCGAGCCCCGGCCCGGCATGGCAAGGTTGGCATGGCAAGGATCTTGGCAAGGAGCGTTGCGCGGCATGGCGAGGCAGAGCGTGGCCGGGCCGGGCTGGGCAAGGCAGGGCGAGGCAAGGCTGGGGCCAAGGTTTTGGATGCACTTCACAAACAAAAGAGGACTACCATGGATACCTACAAGATAACTTTGACTGGCGAAACTCCGCTCATCATGCACAAGGACAACATCGAATGGTCGGAAAAGGTTAAGAACTGGCAGAAAGATCCGCAGAACAAGGCCCTGTCTGTCGCTGGCGATGACCGCTCCCCCGCATGGACGTGGATTGGTTCCCTCTACACCGACAAGCGCAACGTCTGCATGGACACCGACAACCTCATGACCATGTTGCGCGAGGGTGGGGCCAAGGTGCCCACAGGCAAGAAGTCTGCCACGTTCAAGGCGGCAACCCAGAGCGGCCTGATAGTCCGCGACATATCCCCGATCCTTCTCGTTAACGGCAGGCAGATTCCCTATGGGCCGATAGAGGCCATGTCGGAGGAACTGGACTTTGACAAGCACCTTGAGCTTGCACATAGCCTTGGGTTCGATCTGCTTCTCAAGAGGGCCAAGGTTGGCATGGCAAAGCACGTCAGGGTCAGGCCTCTGTTTGAAAACTGGAAGGTCGAGGCGCACGTTTCTGTCATTGACGCCAAGAAGTCGGGCATCACAAAAGACGTTCTCAAGCGCATCCTAGACGAAGCAGGCGCACTATGCGGGCTTGGCGATTGGCGCCCGTCTGGCAGGACGCCTGGCAAGTTTGGGCGCTTCTCTGTCGAAATCGAGCAGAAGTAACTTTCAAATTTCGGGAGGTGGTCTCCCGGAACCGCTGGCGCTCACCAGGTCTGTTTCTATCCAGAAAGCGGGCGCCAGCGGAACGGCATGGGGCCCCGCGCCGAACTACCTTATGTGAGGCGGTTGATGGCGGCGCGGGGCTTTCAAAAGGAGAACAGCATGAACGAACGCGAACAGGAAATTCTGAAGGACGTGAAAGAATTCATCCACGACAACAGGGACAACCCCCTCCTTGTTGTGGCAGCAGGCATTAATGGCAACGATGAAGCGAACGTAAGCGTACAGTCCATCGTCAGACACCATGCTGAAACTGTTGACGATGTGGAAACTGTCGCCATGATGCTCGGCGTGATCGACACGATGATCGACAACATCGCCGAAAAGGAAGGCAGAGCAGGGATGTGCCGCGTCTGCATCATGCACCTTTCAAAGCGGGCCAACTGCAAAGTCGAGGTGCACACCACCCTGAGCAATGGCAAGGAGGAAGCGGAATGATCCATGCATGTTACGGCTCCGGGTGCCCCTACGAGCGCCCGGACGGCGAGTGCAAGAAGTCCGGCTGGGTGCGCAAGTGCCCCATCGACATGACGGAAGAAGAGGCCGAAGAGGCCGCCGCCGAAGAGGACTACGCTCGCGAAATGCGCGATGAGGCCAGAAAGGAGGCTCGTCTGTATGGAGGCTAACACAAAAGAAATACAACCAAAGCTTTTTGACTGGACTTCACACCAAAACATTGAAGGTTGGTTTTGGATGTGGGATCAAGCGTGCAATTTCTTACAATCAAAACCGCGCATATACCGTGTTTATTGTGACGAGGAGATAGGGTGGATAGCTACCACTTTGATTGAAAGATATGTTTTTAAAATCCTTTTAGACGACTCGCTGGCTTTTCATTTTTACGGGCCACTGCCTTTGCCGCCAGAAGAAGTACTTACAGTTTATCCACCATGGGACAAAGAATATAGTAGTGCAAGAATACTTAAAGGAACGAAAGTGCGTTGCAAAATAAACTATGACGACGAAGATAGTGTTGAAGCAACATATCTCGGTAGAACGCCTGATTATACAGATTTTGTGAAACTCGATGATGGAACAATAATTGAAGCTAAGAGCGTTGACTTGATATGATGAAACCAAAGACCAAGCACAAGCCCGGTGACAAAGTGCAGGCTCGCTTTCAGTCCGTTGACGTAGTCGGCACGGTTGAATCTGTAGAGGTCGAGCCTGCACAAGTGTTCTACTCAATCAGGACTCGTGACGGTCTGTTCGTCACCGTCCACGAGAACGATGTAAAGGAGACGAAGAGTGCAAAAGAAAGGTAAGCTCCCCGGCTCCATCGAGATTAACTTCCGCGCCGGGAAGAAGGTTGTCTGCACAACCTGGAAGGCGCCGGAGGAGCTCTCCCGCATGTGCCGCCACGGCGTGTGCCCCACCGGGCTCTGGGGCTGCGTTTTCGGCCCTCAGGTGTCGTGCATGAACGTGGAGCCATGGCAGTGGAAAAAGATCCTGAGCGAGGAGGAAGGCGATGCAAGTGCCACTTAGACTGCGCTACGCCACGATCCACTACGTGGACGGCAAGGGCATGGGCATAGCCCGCCAGAACGTGACCCTCGGCTGGCTGGAGCGCCAGTGCTTCCGTGGTCGCATATGCCCTATGGGGCTGGAGCCGGGGCAGACGTGTCAGGTGTCCTCTAAATGCACTGACGCCACGCCGGAGGCCTGGGCGCGGTATCTCAGGCTCGATGAGCTCGACAGGCTCGGGAGGGATGCGCATGCCCAAGACTGAAGACAAGACGCCCGTCCTGGGGCTCAAGTACTGGCGCTGGCGGGAGAATACTTCCGTCCAGCAACTTGTGTGCTGCCTGGCCTCCGGCTGTCTGCTCGCCACCGGGCGCATGATGCAGGACAAGGGGCACCCCTTCGACCGCAACCTCGGCGCCCAGTTTGAATTGTGGGCCATGGCCATCACCAACACGTGCGGCAAGCACGTGGTCAAGATGAGCGCTGGGGTGCAACGCTCAATCCTGTCCGGCATTCAGACCATCATCGACATCCTGCCTGGCCCGGAAACAACGCTCGTGAGCGAGATGAGCAACAGATCGGTGCGCATCATGGGCGCGGCAACCTGGCCCCTCATCGATGATGCAGCCCGCCTCTGCACGGCATGGGTGCCCAAGGCCAAGGGCATATGGCAGGAGACCAGGGAGGCCCTGTGGACGTGGGTCGAAAGAGAGTGCCGACAGTTTCCCACGGTCGCGGACGAGGCATGGCTTTTGACTGAAAAGGTGATCGCGAGTGCGGGGTACTACATATGAGTTCACAGTTTGAAGACCTGGAAGACGTTGCCCTCGCGCTCGATGAAGCCGTGCAGTTTCTTGACAACTACCCGCCAGAACACGCCGTAGACGTAGTTGGCATGGGGGCGCTGCGGGAGGCTCACGCCAAGGTCAAAGAGGCCGCTGATGCCGTCTGGAAGCTGGAAAGCCAGCTCACGCACAAGAGCCTTGAGAAGATTCTGGAGAGGCCGTGATGGTGGCGATGGACGATGACAACAAGGTGCCTGCGCTGGTCAAGGCGCTCGACAGGCTCAAATCCTGCGCCGAAGGCCAGCAGAAGAAGGTCTGCCTTACAAGCGGGGAAAGCGAGAAGGTCTGCGCCTATATTTGGTGGTTGACGGATATGTACGTCCACGCCAAGGCGAAGGGGATGACGGATGAAAAGCGATGAAGCCACCGTGACGCTCTATGTCTGCCACACCGCAGAGGGTCTGGCGAAAGTCTGCCGCGACCACGCTGAGAACGTCTTTCGCCCGTGCGCCGTGGGCTGGTACTTTGCCTGCCCGCTGGGGAGTCCCGGTGACAGGCATTGGTGCGCGAAGGTCGAGGCCAAGGACTGGGAAGCCGTGATGGAGGAGGATGCCTGATGGACGCCACTGCAAAGCCCCTGCTTACGCTCTGCCGCAGGCGGGCAAGCCTCCTGCGCTCAGCGCTGGTGGCGCTCCGGCACGTCTCTGGCCACCAGGGATACTGCAGCATGGCTGAACAGAGGCTCGATGGCGTGATGCAGATCCTGGGCTACATCGAGGCTGAGCTCGACAAGGAGGCCCGCGATGGACGCGACAGTGACTGAGATACGCGAGGCCCGCAGGCAGATCATCGAGCACGAGCAGGCCATCAAGCGCCTGCGCAGCCGGATTGACGAGCTCCTTGGCCTAAACCATGGAGCCAGAAAGCCGAAAAGAGATATGCCGACACCTGAAATGGTGCGCTCTCTCTTTGCGGAAATTCAGGTCAAGCAATGAGCATTTCGCAAAGACTTGATGGTCGATGGATTGTAAAATTCAAAGACCTTGAGGGGCGCTGGAAACAGCGCTCCTTTAGTTCTAAGGCAGACGCAGTCGCTTTTGAAAGAGACTGCCAGTACGATAAGCGCGAAAACACGCGCATAACTTTGCTGGAGGCTGTTCTTGTGTTTTTGAAGAATGTACCTCACAGCCAAAGGTCGAAGGAAGGCTACGAGTTCTGCGTGGCTGGACACGACAGGATGGACGGAACTCACGCTACTGGCCCTGCCGAATGCATTGCCGCAAAATACGTTGACTGTCTCAACCGCAGGGACTTGGAGACGGTTCGCGAAAACTGCAGGCATGCAGGCATGGCCAACGCCACGATCAACCTCTACACGGCCCAGCTCTGCGCGGCCATGAACTGGTGCGTCCAGGAGGATCTCATCCGGGAAAACCCGTGGGCCAAGTACCGCGCTCTGCCCGCGCAGCACCAGAGCAGGCAGGGAAGCCTGGAGGACTTCCAGCGCATCTACGCCTGCCTCCCTTTGTGGATGCAGTGGGCATGCCGGACTGCCATGGCCCTGTGCGTCAGACCAGGAATAGTCGAGCTCTTCCGGCTCAAGTGGAAGGCCTTCAACTGGCAGGCCCGCACGGTCAGCGTGTGGATGGGCAAGACGTCTGCGGCAAAGACAGTCTACCCTCCGGCGCCGTACATGGAGGAGGCCCGCCTGCGCTTCCTCGGTGACAACGAGGACAGGGAGAAGCTCGTGTGCCGGAGCTTCCGCGACAAGCCCGTGACGGACAGCAACTACGCCACGACCTGGCAGCGGGCATGCACCCGGGCGGGCGTTGCCATGCCGATGTATGCAATACGCCACATCGCGGCATCTCAGATGCTGGCTGCAGGAGCGGATCTGGCCGCAGTTGCCGCGCAATTGGGGCACAGGGATCTGACCACTACCGGGCGATACTATGCACACGCGCTTCCTTCCGCGCAACGTAAAGCTGGCGAAGCGCTGGCCGCACCAAGCCTGGTGCAGCTTGGTGCGGCGCAAACGTCAAAAACAGATTAACTGCAGCTAGTTAAAGAAGAACTAAACGCTATGAGCTGAAGCATGCTTAATACTTAAGCATCAAACAGTTACAATCAACCTGCACCAAAAACATGGTGCAGCCCGCAAAGAGAGATCAAGGCCCCGCCCGGAATGGACGGGGCCTTTTTTTTGCTACCTCGGCTGTCTCGACTTCGGCTTCACGAAGAAGAGATCGCGCAGATAGAACTCGCTGTTCGGGTCAGTGCAGTATTCCCACATGTTCTGCGCCGTGATGATCGGCTGCTTGCCGGGGAGCTTGAGGGCGTAGCCGACAGCTTCTGCCGTAGGCTTCACCATCAGAGACGGATCCTCCTCCTCGATGGCCTTGCCGATGCTCTTGAAGAACTTGACCACGCTTGCAGGCGCCGACTGCGCCGGGCTCAGCTGGTAGTCGAACTCGCTGAACACTGCGCTGGCCACGTCACGGACGCCCACGCATGCCTGGAAGGGCACCTGGATCCATATCCTGGCGGCCCACTTCAGCCAGCCTTCAAGGTCTTCATCGTCTCCATCGTCCGGCCCGCGGCCAGCCATGAGTTCCGATGCAACGCTCGGCAGGAACCAGAGCAGGAGCGCGGCATTGGCCGCCCGCCAGATGCCAGCCGGAGTGTGGTCTTCCCGCAGGGCCTTGATGTGCTTCGCGCCCAGATTGTAGAGCGTGTTGAAGTACGAGTAGAACATGGTCAGCATTCTGTGGATGTCGGAGCCTCTCTGGACTCTGGCCAAGTCCTTCGTGGCGCCGGAGGCCTGCGTGAGGCGCACCACGCTGTCGGCGTAGGCGGCCGCCTTCGCCTCGTCTCCCTGGTTCTCGCGGAGCCCCTTCTCGAAAGCACCCCACCATGTCGGCAGGTCAACGGTCGCAAGCTGGTAGTAGCCCATGGGCAGGAAGGCAGTGTTGCGGATCCTGTCTATCCACCCGGCCACTGGCCCGGCATTGATGCGCTTTGAGAAGTCGCGCACGTCACGGTCGAAGCTTTCGATGCGCCCAGCCATGAAGGCGGAGCGGGCCGTCACTTCCTGCCACATGGCCTGTATGCCCTGCCAGCCCCCGGCCAGAGCCTTGAGCACATGCCCGTACCCGCAGGCCGTCCAGCCCCAGCCAATCTCGGTCACGCTCTGCGTGATGCCCGCAGGAACCATGACGATGGTGGTCAGCTTGTAGCCCATCTGCATGATGGTGGCTGAGCTCCTCGCCCAGGAGGCCATGCGCTGGACGGAGCTCTGAGGCGTCTGCGTCTCGTTGGCCACGTCCTGCAGCCAGGGCATGAGCTCGCGGTATGTTTCGCTCCCGCCGTAGGCCTCGATGGCGGCCATGACCTTGCGGTTGCGGATTATCTTGGCCACGTCCAGCACGGCCTTGCGGTGCGTGAAGTCGTGGATGGTGTTGAAGACGTGGCCCGTGAGCACGTCAAAGGTGAGCAGGAGCGGAGAACCCAGGCCGCCCTCGGTGCGCTCGCGGAGGTGTCCATGCCTGGTCTGCGCGGCGCCGTGGTTGCGCCCGCCCATGAGCTGCTGGTCGAGCTGCTCCTGGGTGCGGGCGTATTCGATGGAGCTCTCCACCGGGTCGTACTTGATGGGATAGTACCCGCCCTTCAGCTGCAGGGTCTTGCCGTCTGCCGTCCTGACGGTGATGGGTTCGCCCTCGACAGCCACTGGCCTGGAGCCAGTGACCTCCTGGTGAACCCGGAAGGAAGGCTCCCTGAAGGTGTTGATGTAGTCCCAGACGGCCTGGACAAAACGCCAATCCCGCTCGGTGAGCGTGGACACGACATCGGAGATCTGGGCGTCCGTCCAGCCGAAGCCGGAGCGGATGCGCTCCATGTTGACGCTGTTGCCCAGATTTAGCGCAACGCAGAGGCGCTCCTCCTTCGTCATGGAGCGCCCGACAGACTGCACCCATTCCTTCTTGCCCAGCTGCTTGAACTCCTGCTTGGAGAACATGCCGAACAGCTTGTCCCTGAGGTAGTCGCGGGCATCCCGCAGGCGCATGGCCTGATCCTCGGCTGCATCGGAGATGGGCTTGTAGATGTAGTTCCACATGGGGCCCGGCTTCCCGCCGTCCAGGAGCAGGCACATCTGCTCCACCTTCATGTGGATGGCGTGGTACTTCCTCAAAGCCCTCACGGCGTCCGGCACGGCCCTGCCGTTGACCTTGGCCTTGTTGTGGGCGGCGAGCGAGTCCTCGATCTCCTGCGCGATGTCCTCCAAATCCTGCTTGCCCTTGGCCGTCAGGATTTTCCTCTGGTTCCGCTCGATGGTGATGACCTGGCGCAGGGCGTCAGAGAATGACTCCCACTGCTCCATGGTCATGTCGCGCCAGGGCGTCTGCGTCAGGTATACCTCGTCATCGATCTGCATGGTGTAGCCGTCAGCCTCGACTGCCTTCTGCCATGCCAGGATGTCCTGGTCGGAATACTTTTCCACGAGCGCCTGGAGCCAGTCCGGGCCAAGGAAGCTGTGGCGCTGGACAAGCCTTGCCAGGAAAGCCTTGGGCACCTCGGCAATGCTCTTGCTTCCGGCAAAGCGCTTGCACTGCCTCGCCGTCCTGTCCACGTCCTCCCGGAGCTCCTGGGCAATGCGGGCCATCTCTAAATTCAGTCGCGCCTTGGTATTGGCCTCCAGCGCCTCGGCGTACTTCCCGTTGGCAATGGCACGGCGCTCGTCACGCAGGGCCCTGCGCATGTTGGCCCGGAAGTCTCCAACGCGCATGGCCCTCGTCATGGACATGGCCTGCATCTCCTGGAGGGCAACCTTGTTCACGGCCTGCTGCTGGATGTAGGGGCGCCCCGCAATGTTGGCCAGGTGGCGGGCCACAAGGGAGGCATGCTCGGCCACCTCCTCGGTGTCCAGGAGCTCGTCCGTAGCGTCAAACTGTGCGTCAAACTCGGCGTCCATGCGCCTGACCTGGTCTTCCACCTCCTCGCCAAGCGTCTTTGCGGAGGCTAGATCCGCCAGCATCTCCTGCGCCGTCTGGTAGCCGTGCTGCATGGCAAACTGGCCGGGATCCATCCCTCCCTTCTTGAAGGCGCCGGGCTGCTTCTTCATGAGCGCGTTGGCAAAGTCATCGCCCATGAGCGCCCGGACAGCGTCCAGGTCAATCGGCGTCTTCCTCATGTCGCTTCTGGCCACGTTGTGCTGAAGCTGGGAAAGCTCCTCGTGCGCCTGCCTGCGGTAGTCGGCAAGGCGGGCCTTCCTCTCCTGGTCGCGCTTCTGCTGGAGGCGCTCGGCCGCCTTGGCCTTGGCCTCGTCCAGGACGCGCCGGGTGTAGGCCATCTGGACGGGCGAGACGCCCATGGCCTGGAGCTCTCCCGTGGTCAGGTCTACCAGCTCGGCCTGCGCGGCCGCGTCCTCGATCTCTTCCTGCGTGGCCAGCATCCTGTCGAACACGCCGCGCACCTCGTCAGTCAGCTCCACGTTGAGCGCCTTGATGTCGCGGTAGATGCGCAGGAACCATCTCTTGATGCGCTGGAACACGCCCTCCAGCTCAACGGACGGCGCCTTGCCCTCCATGAAGTAGCCTTCCCATCCGCGAGCCAGCATCTCGTGCTGGTCTACGGTAAGCGCCTGCCCGGGCGTGGCGCCCAGCCACTTGCACAGCTTCTCCCAGTCGGAAACCATCTCGGCGTCAGCCAGGCCGTCCCTGACGTACTTCTCCATGGACAGCCAGTAGGTGTGGCTGAGCTCGTGGAAAAGCGTGGATAGGTCGGCGCCCTTGAAGAGCTCGATGAAATACTGGTCTCCAGTATCCGTCACTGAACCACGGGCAAATGCGTCCGGCGCCTGGTCGAGCTGCTGGTCGTGCGCCTGCTGCATGGTCTGGTAGAGCGTGTTGTAGATCTGGATCGCCTCTTCGTCCCAAATCACAAAACAGCGGCCGTCAGTGCCACCTTCGTAGGTGATGCCAAGGACGCCCTGTTCCTTGAGCGCAAGGGACGCAGCTTTTGCAGAGCCGCCGTTCCTCCTTTCAAGAATTTCGTATGCCTCTCTGCCGTTTGCAGGCATTTCTACATCTTCAAGATGTTCTATTTCACTCCTAATCTTTGCTATTTTGTCGTATATAGGCCACATAGCCTCGCTTGTTTTTTGTACTATAGCATAGTCTAAAGCGTCTTCATTGCTTAATTCGCCTTTCTTGCTAAGATTGTAAACCTCACCACCAAAAGCTGGCCCATACTTTTTCGCTAGTCTTTCAGATGCCTCATCGCTTTGAGCGCTTATATCGTTTATTTGCTTTTCTAATCTTTCCAGTTCTTCTTTTTTTTGATTTAATGCAGTTTCATCAACAAAACCTATCCCTAAATTGGCAAGCGCCTTTTTGACGACTGCAGGCTGTTCCGCAATAGATTTCTGTTCGTCAAGCAAAACGTCATTTTCTGGTATTTCAACTTCAAAAAGCTGTCCAGTTTGCGGGGTTTCTTCTATGCGAACCTTCGACCAATCTGTAGATTTAATAGTCTCTATTTCTTTCTCTGTCTTCTCGTTTTCTTTTACATACTCTTCCCGCATTGAGAGAAGCGTATTTTTAAAATCGGCAACCTCATCTTCCTCGTCTTCGTAATACTTACTTTCAATTTTCTCATATATATCCAAGTATTTATCTTGAAAGGTAAGCTCATCTATCGCTTCATCTGGCGATGCGCCATTTTCCATAGCGTCAAGAATAATGTCTATGTCTTTTATGTCGTTGGTTCTATCATAACGGTGCTGATGCATCTGGATAACATTTTCCAAGTGCGCATCAAGCTCTTCCTTGGAGATATTCTTTTCCTGATACCAACCTGGTAGCTGATATATATATACATTATCTGCTATTTCAGAAAGAGTTTCGTTTTCAGACTCTCCAACAAAAGCTTTGTGTTTTGCCGGAAGTCTTTTTGTTAGTCTCTCTCTATACCGCTTGTCGCTTATCTCCCTCGACTGCGCAAAGTACAGCCCCCAGCCGTGAACCTGTGCGCCCTCGCCGTCACCGATATGCGACAAGGTAAAACGGTCAAAATTGAACGGGCTGCCATGCCAGGCCCTCTGGAAGAGGATGATGGCCTCCTGGGTCTGGGCAAGACGGCTGGAGAGCTGGCTGACCTTGGCCTGCTTGTCCTTCAAATCGCCCGGCTTGTACTCCATTACCGTGATGCCGTTGTCGGCCAGCACCTTGCGGGCCTCGGCAGAAGTGTCGCTGGGGATGACGGCGCCCAGGAACTCGTCCAGCATGACCGCCCGCTGGGGTTTCGCTTCCATGTAGGTCGCAGTGCCAGCTTTGAGCTCCCAGTACATTTCCTCGCCAAGCTCAAAGACAATGCTGTCATCGCTGTCTTTGTCTATTTTTTCGAACCCGTGCTTTTTGAGCGCCTTTGCCAGGTTGCTTTTCAGACTGCCTTTTTTGTATCCGGTAAAAGTTGCAAGCGCCCTGCGCAATTCGTCGGAGTACCATCCTCCGGCATTGTCGTTTTTGTAGTAAATCCTGACGTTTGTATCGAAGTCGCTTAGAAGATTTCGGAAGTGCCCGCCTGCGGAGTTGCCAGCTTCCTGGTCAACGAGCATGTCTCTGTATTCGTTGTACTCGTCAACGCTGCTGAGCCTGTCTGCGGCGGCCGCCCTAAGTTCTCCAGGGCCGAAAGACTGCGAGCCAGCATGCTCCTGGTTGCGCACCTGCTTGGAAGACATTGCGCGCACAACATTGTCAAGCGTCAGCGGGACTTCCCTTTTGCCGATGCTTATAGTCTGTCCTTTAAATATGCCTCCAATAAGATTTTCCGCAAACTCCTTGAACCCAGCATCGTCAAGCGGAACCTTCTCTTTGAGCATCCTGCGCGTGGCAGTCTTGTCTACAACGCCTTCCGGAGCGTTGAGATCTCTTTTTACTGCAGAAACCAAATCAAAGGCATCAGCTTTGGACATTAGGCCGTTATCGTCAACGATGTCCAGCATGAGCCTTTCAGTGTCTTTGTCGAGATTTCTTTTCTCAACAGCTTCTCTGTAAGCCCTCGCGAGAGATCTAAGTTCTCCGTCTGTAAACTCGTCTGGTATTTTCCCGTTGTTTTTGAATATGAGGTGCTTCGCTACAGAGCGAACAAGAGGGTCTCGGGAACAGTATGCCGTTTCCGGGGTCTCGGTCATCACGGGAGCGACAGTCTCGCCCTTTGACTCAAGATACATGGCCCGTCCGCCGCTGGAAGCCAGGAACAGATCTATGGCGGCGTCTCTGTCTGGAACGTACTTCAGGTGATATTCAAAATTGTACGCCTGCACGTCTTCATACTTCTGCAGATACGGCAGTGCAGACTTTAAAACTCTTGACACGTCTGACTGCTTCGGCGCCTTCCATGACGTATGGGGGAACCTGGCTGTGTAGGCGTCACGGGTAAAAACCGGGGTTTCCGCCGGGTCAACAAGGTCTCGCGTTCCGATAAGGGAAATGCCCCCAAAATCTGAATACGGCGTCTCCGCTTTGGTCACGCCGATTGACGGCACGGGAAGGCCTCCAAGCCTGGCTGACGCCACAAGGTTGTCGGCATCGATGTTGTGCAGGGCCACGAGCGGGTTCTCCGGCACGGGCATGGACTGATAGAAGACGCTCGGGTTGCTGCGGTCAAAGCGCTTGGACAACGGGATGATCTGGCCGTTCTCGTCATACGTGATGGGCGCCAGGGTCTTTCGGGCGGCATCGTTCTGCTCCGGGTTGACGTTCAAGGCGCTAAGGTCGAGCTTGCCGCTTTTGCCGTCTTCGCCACCCTCCCATTCCTGCGGAGGCAGGCCGTTTTCCTGGAGGATTCTGTCGCATTCCTCCTGCGTCAGAGGGCGCACCAGCTTCATCGAACCGCTGATGTACCACACGCCACGCTCAGGGTGCCCCATGTTCTGCGGATTGGTGGTGTACTCGTAGAAGCCTCCCTCGGGCATGTACTGGAGATCCGCCGCCTGGGCGTTGACGGTGCCCTTCTTCGTCTGCGCCTTGGGTTGCGCCCTTGCTTCAGCCGTATAGTCGTGGTCGGCGTCAATCTCGCAGAGATAAACGACCTGGTTGCGCCTATGAACCATGCCCAAGGGCTCCTTGCCCTTGATTTGATAGTTTGCACCAATGGCAGTTTTGCCACCCTGCGGGAAGGCAGGCATGGATCCGAAGTGCAGGCCTGGCCTGAAAGACAAACCAGTGACGGTCTTAGCGGTAGGCTTCTTGATGAATCCTCTCCTAAGAAGTTCTGCCCGGTCTTCCTCCCGGATAACAACGGTATCGCCCGTCTTGCCTCCTTCCGTCCACGGATTCTGCGTGCTCGGGACATAGGCCTTGCCGTTCTTGGCGTTGATGATGTGCCACGGCGTGACGGCGTCCAGCCAGACGCCGACAGGGAGCTTTGCCGTCCCCCCGACAAACAGGGCGCTGGGAGAGCCGTCATCGGCAATCGTCACGGTCTTGTACGCGAAGATGGTTTTTTTAGGCGCGGGCTTTGTCCTCACCCTGTAGGCCTCGGTCTGTTCGGGAATGGCGTCACCGAAGCCCATGGCCTCGGCCCTGGCGTCCACCATGCTTTGCACGGCGTCCATGTCCCCGCGCCCAATGGCCGCGAAGTAGTCGGCGTCCATCTGCGCATCGGCTCTCGACTGATACAGGATGTTCGGGTTATTCGGACCGAACGTGCCCACATTGTCCGTGGCCGACTTGATCTGGTTAGGCTCGCGCACGGTGACTTCCGTATTGACAGCCATCGCGCCGTCAAACTCGGGATGCTGGTCGAAGGCCTCGGCATCAACGCCCATCACCATCCTGCCCATCTTCTTGAGGACGCCCTCGGGCGCGTTCTCCTTCGTCAGCGGGTTGCGGAGGTTGAGGAAGACGGCATAGCGCTCGCCTCCAAACTGCTCCAGCGGGCGATAGGAGAAGTAGATGCCGTTGCCCGACTTCCCGCCCCTCGTGCCCCTGCGGAACACCTCAAACTGGTAGGGGCTCTGGTGATACATGACCATCGGCTCGCCGTTCTCGTCCACGACCTTGGATGCGTTGGCCGGGTTGGCCTCCCAATCGCCGAACCATGCCTTGAAGGCGGGGGTGCGCACCTGGAGCCACTGGCGTTCCGTGAGGTGCGTGGCGTTGCCGTTGGGCGCCCGCATCCACTGCTCGGTTCCCTGATACTGTCTGCGCACGGCCTCTATGGCCTCTTCCTCCATGCGCTGCCACAGGACGTCTCCCAGGCTCTTGCGGTACTGGAACGCGCCCAGCATGGGCCTGCCGTAGACGTAGATCTTGCCCTCCCTGCCGGACAGCTTCTGCAGGCGCTCCTTCGCCTCGGCCTTGGCTTCCTTGGAAGCCTTTTTGTCGGACAGGATGGCGGCCAGCCTGCTCTGTGCCGCCTCGAAGGTGTGCGCCGTGCCGGAGTTCTCGCTGGCCCACTGCATGGCCTCGTGGAGGGGGTTCGTCTCGGGATTGAAGCCACGGACGGCCTTGCCGTTGATGACGGCAACGGGCTTGAGGAAAGCCCGCACGAAGGCGCCCGCCGGGGATACGGGCTTGTCGGCCTCGCCCAGCATGGACGCCATGGCGCCCTTCTCGGACGCATTCCTGGCCTCGGCCTCCATGGTGGCAACCCTGGCCTGGAACTCCTTTGAGGTGGCCGTGGCCAGCGTGACGGCCAGGGCGTTGACGGCCTTCTTCGCCTTGGCCGGATCGGCCAGCAGTCCGGCCTGGTCAAAGTGCAGATGGAGGTTGCCCAGCGTGTGCGGGAACGTGTCGCTCCCCGAAGCCAGCCACTTGTTGATCTGGTTGACGGCCTCCTGCAGGGACTCGACCACCTTCACCCACTGCCCGCCCATGTTGCGCAAAGCCACGAGGTCGGGGACGGCACGGTCGATCTTGTCGAGCACGGAAGGCGCAAGCTCACTGGCTTTGCGGATGATGTCGTAGTCCTGGATGACAAGGCCCCGGAGAGTGTTCACCACCAGATCCTTGCCCTCGGAGTTGAGCAGGCCCGTCTTGGCATCCGTCAGGCGGGATGCCTGCGTAGCCTCGATAACGCCGTCATCCATGAGCCCCTGCACGAAATCTCTGCTCTTTGCGCTGGAAAGAAAATCGCGGACGGTGTCGAACTCCTGGACGCCTGCAGTGAAGGATGCCAGCGTCCCTTCGGACACCAGCCTGCTCTTGCTGACGCCCTCGGCCTCGCTCTGGAGCGCCTGCGTGGTGCTCACGTTCAGCCGTCTGGACGCCTGGGCCATCTCCAGCGGAGTCATGGCCTTGTCGAGCACCCGCACGAGCACTGGCTGGTTCATGGCTGAGACGGCCGCAGGGTCTATGCCGAAGTGCTGCGCCCTGTCTTCCACGGCCTTGCGGTACGCGGCCGCCTTCTCCCCGCCGTTGGCGTAGACTAGCTGTATCGTCATGATCCTGGAGTTGCCGCCAAGGACGATGCCTGCGGGCGTGATGACAGAAGGCCCCGTGGTGGCATCGGGGTTGTCCGTGACAAGGTAGCCGGGCTTGAGCTCGGCATACTGCCGGAGCACCTTTTCCCGCTCCCCCTTGTCGCTGTGGTAGGGGCGCTCCTGCGCCGTCTCCGGGTACTCGGGATTCCTGGCAAAGTTGTTCGTCGGGTCGTGGGACGGAATGACGTCTTCCAGCTCCCAGACCTGGTACGTGATCTGTTCGTCCTCGCCGGAGGGAACGTACATGGGGACGCTATTGCCGACTGCCCGCCGGGGATTGGCCTGCACGGGCTCTGCAGGGGCCTCCTGCTCCTGCGCCTGAGCCTGGAGCTCTTCTGCCTGCACTTCCTGCCCGGCCTGCGCTTCCGGCTGGGCTTCCTGCGCCTGCTCCTGGACGGGAGATTCCTGGGCCTGGCTGGCCTGTTCCGCGGCATCCCATCTGGCCTGCACTTCCGGCGGGACGGGCGGGAGCTCGTCCGGCCCCTCGTTCAGCACCGGTTCCTGTTCGGGCGCGGCTTCCTGCGCAGTCTGGACAGGCTCCGCTTCTGCCTCCTGCTCCTGGGCCGGGGCGGCCTCCTGCGCGGCATGGACAGGCTCTTCCTGCACTGGCTCGCTGAACTCGGCCTCGATGTCGGCCGCCGCCCTTTCCTCGGCTGTCGCGTTGGCCTGCGCCTGCTGGGCCCGCCTGGCGCTGTCTATGATGATTTTCCGCGCAACGTCTGCGGGGTTCTGCCCCGTCCTGCGGGCAAGCATGGATGCGGTTCTCCTGAGCGGAACGATCACGCCTTCAAGGTACGCTTCCAGCCCGCCCTGGGCCTCGGCCTGGGCAAGGACGTTGGGAACGCCCTGGATGGCGATGCGCATCTCCTTCCGCAGGCGCTCGATCTCCTGCCCGTATGCGGCCCTCTGCTCCGGCGTCATCCAGGACTCGGCGTTCCTCGCGGCCTCGATGCGCTCGGCATTGTCCAGGGGCTGGGCCAGCCTGCGCAGGAGATCCTCGTCTGAGGTCTGCGCCTCCTCGGCCATGGCGTCCACCTGGCGCCTCTGCATAATGTCTGCGGCCGCCTTGAACTGCGCGGCGTCCAGGCGGGAATGGAGTTCCGACAGGGGCACGTTCAGCGCCTGCCCTGACGCTGCCGCCCGCTGGGCCTCCTCGATGGAGACGCCAAAGGGAGAGATGATGTCGATGCCCTGCTGGTGGAGGGTCACGGCCCTGTCCATGGGGATCATGACTTCCTGCTCCAGCTCGGGCGCCACCGTCTGGAGGTATTCGCTCATCGCTGACGGGTCGAGCTGGGTGAGCTGGGACTGCTCGACCGCGGCATGGCGCTGGATCTCCCTGTCGGCAAAAGCCCTGGCAGACTGCACCCGGACGCTGTGGTACACGCCGGACGCGGCCGCAGGGAGGACGCCGAACCAGAAGCCTCCGGCAAAGCCCGCCTTGGCCTCGTCCTTGATCTGCTTGATGTTCTCCGGCGTGAATATGCGCTCGTCAAAGGATCCGGCGGGGGCGCTGGGGTCTGAAGCCCTCTCCCCCCCGATGCGCCAGTTGGCCGTCTTGGCCGCATAGGATCTTGCCGTCACCTCGGACGTGGCCTGCGTGGCCTCGGTGAAGGCTTCGGCGCTTCCGGCAACGAACAGCTGCCAGAGCTTGCCAAGAGTGATGCGGGCCGTGGGGCCAAGGGCCCTGCCCAGGGCCTGAGCTCCCTGGCGAAGGCTGGGGTTGGCCATGATAGCCTTGGCGATGTAGCGGGCGGCAGGCCCTCTGCCAAGCTTCGTCACGGGCTTGAAGACGTTGAGCGCGGCTTTCTCGGCTATCGTCTCCAGCCCCGCGGCCACTGCGCCGTAGGCCGTTGCGGCCTCGATGGCAATGTCGAGAGGCATGGTGTGGCCCGCCTCGTCCTTCATGGCCAGTATCTCCGGCAGTGCCAGGTTCCGCTCCAGGAAGAAGGTATAGTAGGATGCCGCCGCTATCGTGGCCCCCTCGCCCACCTTCAGCGCCCTGGGAAGCGCGGCCCTTGCGGCCGCTCCGGCTCCCACGCCTCCGGCCACGGCGCCGCCAAGCGCGGCCAGAGCTTCCGTTCCGGCAAAGCCAAGGGCGCCGATGCCCAGGCTCTTGAACATGATGGGCAGGGACGTGTGCGACTGCTCAAAGGCGTAGCCCAGGCCGACCTTGCTCGCGATGCTGGCATCGAACTCGTCCTCCGGGCCTATCTGGGCAAGCGCCGCCTGCTGCATCTTCAGCGTCTCGCGCATGCGCTCTGCGTCTTCCGTGCGCCCCTCGCCGTGCGCCTGGATAAGCTGGTCAACCGTCTCGCTCATGACGGCCTGCGCCTTGGAACGGTCAATGGCGCCGCTGATGGTCTTGGCGCTGGACTCGTTGGGGAACGTCATGCGCATCGACTTGACGGCGGCGCTGGCCACCGGGCCAGCCCACTGGGACGCCTTGGCCTCGCGCTCCGCAATATGGCGCTCGGCCTCTTCCATCTCGATTTTCGTCAGGTCATCGAAGAAGCCCTTGGCGTAGGCCGCATGGTACGGGGAGCGGGATGCGAACTCGGTCAGCCTGTCGAACTGCTCAAGCTGGCGGGCGAAGTCTTCGTCCTCCGCAGTCTCCACGGCGTAGTGCACCTGTTCCGGCGAGATGCCCAGGCGCATGGCCAGCTCCTTGTCGCGGGCAATCTGCTCCGGTTTGATGCCCTTGGCCGTCAGGAGCGTGGCACGTATGCCCTGCCTGCCCTCGGGAGACGTGTTCTCTGCCTGCCAGCGCCTGGCCTGCTCGGCATTGAGGAAGGAGCCGTAGTCCAGGCCCGACTGCTCGTGGCGCACCCGCGCCTCCTTCGCAGACAGCATGTGCCCGTCAGCGCCGGATGCGGGCGCCAGCGTGGCCCTGCCGCTCTCGTCCTCAAGAATGACAGCCGGGCCTATGCCCTCCTTCGGAATGTCGATCGTGCCCCCCTGCGGAGCAACCGCAGGCTCTGCCTGCTCCTGCGCCGGCTGGGGCTCCTGGGCGCCCTGGACGCCTTCAAGGACGGACGGATCGGTGGACTGCCTGATTTCTTCGAGGTCGAATGCCATTACTTTCTCCCCTGGCTGTTCAGTCTGATGAGGTTGTACCTTGCCACGGCCTCTGGATCGTCCGGGTCATAGCCGTTCTTCGCGGCCTCGGCCGCGACCTTGGCGTACTCTCTCGGAAGCGGGACAATGCCAGTGAGCTTCGCGCCCTTCTGCGTTGTCTGCGATTCCCAGTACCTGACGGTCTTGCTTCCCAGATTCGTCATGCCCGGGAAGATGGAGTTGAGGGCTGGGAAGACCTTGCCGACCGTGTCCTGATAGCTGAAGCTGAACCTCGGCACGTACACGCGCGTCATTTCCTCTGCCAGCATCGCCTTGATTTCCTTCTCAGACACGGGCTTGTCCCCGTTGCTCTTGACCCTGCTCCACAGACGCTGGAGAAGCTCAGGCGGCACGTCCTGCCACTTCGCCTTCTTCACCTTGGGATCGAGAAGCTCGTTGTACGCCTGCTTGAGGTAGTCCGTATCGCCCACGAGCGCCTTCCTCGCCCCGCCCGTGCGGTTCCACTCGTGGAGGCCCTTCGCCTGCGCATCGGTGATGAGCCCGCTTCCGGCTGCCGCATCGATCGCCTTTTCAATTTCGCCGGACGCCTGGGCGTTGTCTTTCCAGTGGGCGTCAATTTTGCCGTACATGTCGGCAGTCCACTTCGCGCCCTCGGGCTTCTCGACCTGCTTCTCCTCGTTCCAGCGCGACTTGAGCTTCGACTTGGCAACGTCGTTGAGCCTGT
>Ga0310786_10000883_pt1 | contig 47553 bp, 46 predicted proteins | sample AusTroGonzalo_MG_FD_203881 | JGI IMG/M metagenome (GOLD analysis project Ga0310786, IMG submission 203881) | Bovine rumen microbial communities from tropical cattle in Woodstock, Queensland, Australia - Gonzalo_03 (v2) (version 2) | ecosystem: Host-associated > Mammals > Digestive system >...
TCAAACTTTTCTAATTCACTAATCAGTAAGGATGATAAACCAACCTCACTGTATTTTATCATCATACCATATTTTTCATATGTCGCTTTATTTCCTTGCCATAGACTTGTGCAATTATAATCAGGCAAAAAACGTAGAATGTATTTTTTCATGTTCCCTCCAAACAAATTCCAATTTATTTTACTAAAATTATACAATAAAAAGCTTAATATGTCAACAAAAAAGCCACAGCACGTTAAATGCTATGGCTTTAGCAGTACGTTATTATATTATGCCGATATAAATATGTAGGGGGGCGATGCCTACATCGCCCCGAATGTTTTCATTATTTAACGGGCTGATGTAGGCATCAGCCCCTACAGGAAATCAGCCGTTAGCTTTTCCGAGGAATGCAGCACCGATGATACCTGCATCGTTGCCGAGCTTAGCGATAACGATCTCTGTATTCTTTGGTGAGTTGCGTGTGTAAACTTCCTTAGCAACGAGCTCCTTCATCGGGAGGAGGAGCGGATCTCCCTCGTTGCATACGCCGCCGCCGATGCAGAGTACATCAGGCTGGAAGATATTGATAGTATTTGTGATGCCTGCTGCAAGGTACTTTATGTACTTGTCAACAACAGCCTTTGCGTACTTGTCTCCTGCTCTCATGCAGTCGAAGGAAGTACGTGCTGTAACCTTGCCCTTTTCCTTTTCTGTCTGAGCCATAATGCAGTCGGGGTGTTCAGCGATAGCTTCCTTAGTCATGCGGATAAGACCTGTAGCAGAGGAATAAGCCTCAAAGCAGCCCTTTCTGCCGCATGAGCACTGCGCACCGTCAACCTCAACAACAGTGTGACCTATCTCGGCACCTGCAAAGTTTGAGCCTGAGTATATCTTGCCGTCAATGATGATACCGCCGCCAACACCAGTTCCGAGTGTGATGCATACTGCATTTCTTGCACCCTTTGCAGCACCTGCTACGAACTCACCGTATGCTGCGGCGTTAGCGTCATTCTCGATGAATACAGGCTTGTCGATAGTCTCCTGAATGTACTTTACCATAGGAGTATCCTTGAAGCCGAGATTGTTTGAGTATTCGATGATACCTTTCTCGCTGTTAGCGATACCGGGGGTACCGACGCCGATCCACTCGATCTGATCCATTGTGAGTTTAGCGTTCTTTACAGCTTCGATAGCCATTCTTGCCATATCGTCAGCGATCTCCTTTTCGGGACGCGGACAATTGGTCTTTGTGCTTGCCTTTGAGATGATGTTGTATTTCTCATCAACAACACCTGCAACGATATTAGTACCGCCCAGGTCGATTCCTACATAATATTTCATTTTATATCCTCCTTATGGAATAGTTGTGATTATGACATCACAATTTCCTTTTATAACGTAATTTCCTGTGCCTGCGGGAACAAAAACGCTTGTGCCCATATTCAGGTCTATACTGCCGCCGTCAAAGCTCAGCTCGCCGCTTCCGCCGATAACGAGGATGTGAGAGAATGAGCTGTCATCTGCGAAGAGTTTGGCTTCCTTTATAAGTCTCTCCCTGTTGACATTGAAGTAGTCACATTCAGCAAGGAGCTGGATAACAACGCCGTCAAGCTCCATGCCGTAGACAGGTCTTTTAGGATCAAGGGGCTCGGTGTTTGTTACTTCGAGAGCCTTTTCAATGTGGAGCTGACGCGGTTTGCCGTCAGCACCGACTCTGCCGTAATCGTATACTCGATAGGTGACGTTGGAGCTCTGCTGTATCTCGGCAATGAGTATGCCCTTTCCGATAGCGTGGAGAGTGCCCGGTTCTATGAAGAATACATCGTCCTTTTTTACGGGAACGCGGTTTACCTTGTCCATGAGAGTGTTATCTTCGATAGCCTTTCGGAACTCATCTTTTGTTATCTTTTCCTTGAAGCCGTAGACCAGTTCTGCGCCGGGTTCTGCGTCAATAACGTACCACATTTCGGTCTTGCCGTTGTCGTTTTCGTATTTGTGAGCGTATTCATCGCAGGGGTGTACCTGTACAGACAGGTCGTTTTTAGCGTCGATAAGCTTTACGAGTACGGGGAATCCGCTGAATTTTCCGCAGTTATTTCCCAGTATCTCGGGGTGCTCCTGTATCAGCTCGGAGAGCTTCATGCCGTCGAATTCGCCGCCGCTGACGATGGACTCGCCGTCAGGGTGACAGCTCAGCTCCCAGCTTTCAGCGAGGCGTTCAAGGTCGCTTTCCTTGCCGAATATATCCCTCAGCTTTGTGCCGCCCCAGATATAGTCTTTAATAGGTGCCTTTAGTAAAAATGGTTTCACGATAGTGCCTTTCTGTTATGATAATGCTTTTTTATTGTCTGTCTTTGGGAATTCATTTTCAAAATCCTCCGCAGAGCCATTGTAAACATTAAAGTCTATGTGCTCCTCTTCGCCGTCATAGCCTGTGAGAGTGCCCTTATCGCTGTACTGCCAGAACTTCCAGTCGATTAGATCGGGTTCGCAGTTTACGCTTCTTATCCACAGTGGACAGTCCGAAAAGCCGTTTTTGACGTATCTCAGATAAACGGGGAGAGTAGTGTATATAATTGGCTTTGTTCCGTAATACTCCTCAAGCCTTGATATAAGCGGGCGGAGTATTTTTTCGGTCTCCTCCTTTGAAGGCTTGTTACTGCGTTTGTCTGCATAATACTCTATGTCGATAACGGGCGGAAGGTCGATCTCATCGCGGCTTACAGATGATATGAAGTTATCAGCCTGAGTTTCACCTGCGCTGTCGAAGCTGAAAAAGTGATATGCTGAGACCTTTATGCCTGTGGAAGCAGCTCTGTCAAGGTTCCTGCGTACAGACTCATCGGTGTGACCGCTGCCCTCGGTAGCCTTTATAAAGGCAAATGAGACATTCTGAGACTCCAGCTCCTGCCAGTTGATATCGCCCTGATAGTTTGAGACATCAACACCGAAAACAGGATATTTAGCCTTATTCACCTTAGCTGTGGAAAAGAATAATGCTCCTGCGGCAGCAGCACCTGTAAGAGCACCGCCTATCAGGGTACATAGGATATTACGTAAAACAGTATGCATATAAACGGAAACAACTCCCCACATCTCCGTATTTTCCTTTTGTCCTCTCATTTGGATGAGCAGACATTGATAAGGAAGAAGAGTTCTCTGACTTTATTATATGTCAGAAGTCATACAATAATATAATAAACTAAAATGCTGAAATAGTCAATAGTTTTTGTGAATTTCCGAAAAAGTGTGCTGAGGGGGCAGATATTATCCGCCATTTTTTCGGCTCTGCGCTAAGAAAAAAGCAGCCGTTATGGCTGCTTTCTTTATATTATTCCGTAAAGCTGTTTTGTATCGCGGGGATCAAAGGGGACAAGCTTGCTTGACTGACGTGACAGCACATAGCCGTCGGTATTGCCGAGAGGTGACAGAGAGAAAAGTCCGTTTCTGCGGTGAGCGGCTCTGAATGTGCTTCCGACATGAGTATTTACGGGAATCCCCTCGTGCTCAAAGGTTATGCCTTTTTCTGTGATCTTCACTTTGAGAGCGGGCATATCCGAAAATGGGTGACATACCATACCATTAACGATATAGTGTCCGCGCAGGGGAGTAACCTTTGTATCGCGGTAAAAGCGGTAAAGCAGAGCAGCAACTGCCTGCTCGGTATCGTAAAGACGCTTTTTTATTGCGTATTCGGGATCAATGAAAAGCTCCTGTGCTTCGCGGCATATAGCAGCAGAATTGGTGTTTATCGCCGTAGAGAAGCTGCTGCGCATAGCAAAGCGGCGCAGGTGGTTATAGGTTATATGCTGCTCGGGGACGAACTCGGGGTACATTACGCGGGCAAGATCCTCATAGCGGATATGGACGCTGCGCAGCTTTGAGAAATAGGTCATTTTTGCAGCGTGTGGGAGGCAGCACATATCCGACATCATATGTACGGCTCTTGCAAGGTATACTGCTCCCTGCTTTACGAAGCCGTTCTGATGCATAGTCAGAGCCATCGTATAATCTTCCTCGAACATTGTACGGGCACTTTTGGCAAAAAGGTCCTTTCCGTTCTTAAAGTAGCCGCATACAGGTCTCTGCGGCTTGCCGTTTGTGTTGCAGGCGCAGTAATAATGCCTGCCTGCACCGTTTTCACGGTCGTTATTGTCATCGGCTATGACAGTATACGGGAGCATTATTTTCAGCTGAGGGCGTATAAGCTCTGCGGCTTCGGGGCAGAGCTCATCAAGGAGCTTTAAAGCTCTTATGAGTATATCTTCATGTATCTGAGACTGAGGCTGTGTTTTTATCAATGTATATTGCTTGGTGAGACGATGAAGCTCATCGGTCACTCTTTTCCATTTGTTTTGCATTTATAGCTCCTTTCGATGCTTCTTTTTTAGCAAAAAGTGCAGGCATCGTATAAGTATTTTGCAAATATGATCGGGCAAACGGACACCTGAAATGTCGCTCCGATCAGTTACTTAAATTATACATCACTTGTCAAAAATTGTCAATGAGAAGATAGGTGCGTATATTATTGCGAAAGACAGTGTTTTTTCACAAAGCTGTCACATTTCGACGATATAATGTTTAATTATTGATAAATGAGAAAGGGGATCATATGAACAGATCAACGAGGACAGCCGCATTTGTTCTTGCACTTAGCCTGTTCATTATGTCAGGCTGCGGCGATAAAAAGGAAAAAGATACAAGAAGCGAAGAGTCCACGACTGCTGCCGAGAGTATAGCCAAGGAGTATGCTCCTACAGAGGAAATAAAGAATGCGAAGCTTTCATCGGGGCTTATCCAGATAGGAGATTATGTTTTCAAAAACGGCGGATATTACACTGTCGGACAGTTTGTGGAGGAGTACGGAGATAAATTCGAGCATATCGGCGGCAAGTTAGACCTTGATGGCGCACTTGTCGGAGATGAGGAAGAATTTGCCGTATTCAAGCCGAAGGAAGTGCCTTTAAGCGGTAATCTTCCGCTTTACGCGATATCCATCATATACAGCAACCTTAAAGCTGAGGAAGGGCATGAAACTCCCTTAAAAGACGCGATAATCTACGAAATAGGCGCGGAAATGGTGGATTACGACGAATTTGACAGTATATGGCAGCCCGGAGGTATAAAGGCTTTCCCGAATACAATAGAGCAGTCAGAGATAGTTTCATGCTTTGAGGGCAGTGGTTTGAAAAAGTCGGACAGCAAGAAGCTCTTCAGTGAATTCCATGGAAAAAAGGAATATGACGTATATACATTGAATGACAGCTATCAATTCAAGGAAGACGGAGCGGCAAGCTGCTATGTGCGAGGAGACGAAAAGAACCTGTACGGCGTTTACCCGATATTCTATTACAGATTTGCTTATATGGAAGGTTCGACCACAGCAAAGAGTTTCCAGCATGACCGTGACTTCGCGGAATATACCGATACGGACGATTGGAAAAAGTATGAAGGATAATAAAAAGGCGTTCATACGGACACTTTTTATATAGAAAGGAAGAAATTATGAAAAAAATGACAAAAATCACAGCTTTCATTTTTGCATTGTGCTTAGGTGCAACAGCTATGACTGCTTGCGGCAGTGAAAAGGAAAGCAAAAAGACAGAGGAAAAGAAAACAGAGCAGGCTGCCGACAGTGCGGACGAAGAGGAACTTGAAGACGCTGAAGATCTGGACGAAGATGAAACTGCTGGTTACACACCGACAAAGGAGATAAAGAAAGCGGATTTTGCTTCGGGACTTGTTCAGATAGGTGATGACGTTTTCCGGAGCGGCGGATATATTACTGTAAAAGAGTTCGTTGAGAAATATGGCGATAAGTTTGAATTATCTTATGATATGCATGAGATCGACATCAATGATGAGTGTGATAGGTATGTTGATTCCTTTAGTGCTGATAAATATGATGATAATGATGGAAATTATGAATACTCTTTTTGGGTTGAGTATGAAAATAACAAAGATACTGTAGGCGAATGCAGTATTAAGTCCATTAATATTGCGGATCGTTTGCTTATTTCGGGTATAAATAAAGGGAGAGATTACGATTATTGGTTTCCGTCAGGTATTAAATTCCAGACTGAGAACAAGACAGTTGACGATATCATAAAAATGTTCAAGGATTATGATGTTGTTGAATGTGATGATAAGGACGATAAAGAAGGAACAGGCATCAATCGTTACTGGAAGGAAAAAGCAACTTCTGTTCATAATGAAGAGGCAAATCAAAAAATTTGTTTTGAAATAAAGGGAAAAGAAAAAAATCTTGAAGGAACTTATCCTGTGTACAGATATTCCTTCTATTATAATGCTGATAAAGAAGAAATAGCATTCAGCACATTAGATAAAGTCTTAGTTGAATGATTTAAGATTAAAAAGGCACTCAAACGAGTGCCTTCTTTCATGTGCGGATATACAAAAAGGGCGTTCTTATGAACGCCCTTTAATATTGCATAAATATCAGCTATTAGCCGAGCTCAGCAAAGTACTTGATTGTTCTTACCATCTGTGATGTGTAAGAATTCTCGTTGTCGTACCATGAAACAACCTGTACCTCGTAGAGGCCGTCACCGATCTCAGCAACCATTGTCTGTGTAGCATCGAAGAGTGAACCGAATCTCATACCGATAACGTCAGAAGAAACGATCTGATCCTCGTTGTAGCCGAATGACTCTGAAGCAGCAGCCTTCATAGCAGCGTTGATGCCTTCCTTAGTTACGTTAGCACCCTTAACAACAGCTGTGAGGATTGTTGTAGAACCTGTAGGAACAGGAACTCTCTGTGCGCTGCCGATGAGCTTGCCGTTGAGCTCTGGGATTACAAGACCGATTGCCTTAGCAGCACCTGTGCTGTTAGGAACGATGTTTGCAGCACCAGCTCTTGCTCTTCTGAAGTCGCCCTTTCTGTGAGGACCGTCAAGGATCATCTGATCGCCTGTGTAAGCGTGGATTGTGCTCATGATACCGCTCTGGATAGGAGCATAATCGTTAAGAGCCTTAGCCATAGGAGCGAGGCAGTTTGTTGTGCATGAAGCAGCTGAGATGATCTTGTCATCCTTTGTGAGAGTCTTCTCGTTTACGCTGTAAACGATTGTAGGAAGATCGTTGCCTGCTGGAGCAGAGATAACAACCTTCTTAGCACCTGCATCGATGTGAGCCTGTGACTTGTCCTTTGAGCAGTAGAAACCTGTGCACTCGAGAACTACGTCAACGCCGATCTCGCCCCATGGGAGCTCTGCAGCGTTAGCCTTAGCGTAGATTGTAAGTGTCTTGCCGTCTACAGTGATTGTGCCCTTCTCATCATCAGCAGAAACTGTGTGAAGGTTCTCACCGATCTTTCCGCAGTAACCGCCCTGAGCTGTATCATACTTGAGAAGCTGAGCGAGCATTGAAGGCTTTGTAAGGTCGTTGATTGCAACTACCTCATAACCTGGAGCGTCGAACATCTGTCTGAATGCAAGACGACCGATACGGCCGAAACCGTTAATAGCAACTTTAACTGACATTTGGATATACCTCCTAAAAATTTGTATAGGATAATTATACAGCAACTGGAAAAATTTTGCAAGTGGTTCGATAAAAAAATAACAGATTATTTCTGTAAAAGTACATATTGAATAAATAATCGGCTGTTGAAGCGAAATATTTTGTCGCCATTTTTGCACATATAAACATTTTGGATATTGTGACGGAACGCAAATGTTGAAAGATGATGTTTCCGCATCCCTGATTTGAGAACATTTGTGGAATAAATGTGGTACATTGACATGTCATTTCAAGGCAGGCAATATATAAAGATGATATACGGGTTTTGAAAAAATAAATACGCACAAATTTATTGTTTTCATGATTGCTTATCAGCGGAAAAATAGCTTTCTGACAGCAAAATGGACGAGCAGGAGCATATGTCACAAATGATGACCGTGAATCGTTTTATGAAGATATAGGGAACATAACTCTGATATATGCAAATCATAGTGTGACAGAAATGTGACAATCTAATAAAACTTAGCAATGTTAGACAGAATAAATCAGGATTTTTGTTGACATTATTCAAAAAAAGTTGTATAATGTATGTGTTGAAAGATTTCAACACATACGGAGCAGCATTTTTTGCTTTTTGGAGAGTGCATTATGAGTAAATCATATGAGATCGAAAGAAAATTCCTCGTTGAGTTTCCGGATATTTCCTCACTTGATGTAAAACGCAGGGTCGGTATAGTCCAGACCTATCTTAAAAGCGGACAGGATGGTTCTCAGCGCAGGGTAAGATCGGTCGATGAGAACGGCAGGGTAAGATATACCTACACCGAAAAGATCTTCCATACTCATGTCACAAGAGAAGAAAATGAATTTGAGATAAGCGCGGAGGAGTACCAACGCCTGCTCAGCGGTGCGCGGAGAGATTGTCCGCCTGTTGAAAAGGTGCGATACTGCTTTGATTATCACGATCAGCTTTTCGAGCTTGATACCTATCCTTTTTCGGATAAGCTGGCTATAATGGAGCTTGAGCTTGGTTCGCCCGAGCAGAAGATAGATTTTCCGGATAATGTCAGAGTTATCATGGAGGTATCTGATGATGTGCGCTATTCCAATGCAGCACTTGCAAAGGCAGGAGCTTTTCCCGAGCAATAGATTGGAGTAATTATTTGATGTCAGAAAAATTTGTGCCCGCAGACAGTCCCGAGCAGCTCTCCGTTCTTTTCGGACAGCTTGACGGAAATGTGGACAGAATACAGAAAAACTTCAATGTCACGGTCGTAAGCAGGGACGGAGGCATTAAAATAATAGGAGATGAAGAGAATATCGGTGGTGCCGAAAAGGCACTGAGAGCCTTGATGACTATGGCGGACAAGGGAAATGCTGTCAATGAGCAGACCGTGCGCTATGTCTCGTCTATGGTAGCCGACGGCGCAGAGCAGGAGCTTCAGGAGCTTGGCGGAGATGGTATATGTGTTACAGCTTCGGGTAAGATACTCCGTCCGCGTACAGTCGGTCAGAAGCGTTATACAGACGCGATAAAGGAGAATACTATCGTTCTCGGCATCGGACCTGCCGGTACGGGAAAGACCTACCTTGCGGTAGCAATGGCTGTAAAGGCTTTCCGCGAGCATAAGATAAAGAAGATAATCCTCACCCGTCCTGCTGTTGAAGCAGGCGAAAAGCTTGGATTTCTTCCCGGCGATCTTCAGGATAAGGTAGACCCCTATCTTCGTCCGCTCTATGATGCTCTTTTTGATATGTTCGGAGCAGAGAGCTTTGCAAGATACATGGAAAAAGGCATAATCGAGGTAGCTCCCCTTGCTTATATGCGCGGACGCACCCTTGATGAAGCCTTTATAATTCTCGATGAAGCACAGAATACTACTTCGGAACAGATAAAAATGTTCCTTACCCGCCTCGGAAACGAGAGCAGAATGGTCATTACAGGCGATATTACACAGATCGACCTTCCTGATACAAGAAAATCGGGCTTAGTTGAAGCTATAAAGGTACTTAAAGGTATCGACGATATTCAGATACACCGCTTTACCGAAAAAGATGTTGTAAGACACAGACTTGTACAGGATATTATCAAAGCCTATGAAAAATATAACGAAGGGAGAAAAAATATTCATGGCTAAGTTAAAGGTATATGTTAAGAATAATCAGACAGAGGTGAAGGTACCGGTCGGTATAAGACTGCTTATCAGAAGATGCTGTCAGGCAGTCCTCACTACCGAGAATTTCGGCAAGGATGCTGAGGTTAGCGTTTCATTCGTAAGCAATAACGAGATAAAAAATCTCAATAAGATATACAGGAATAAGGACAGCGTAACAGACGTGCTCTCATTCCCGCTCACAAGCGATGACGGAACTGTTGAGGTAAATCCCGAGACAGGCGCAGTACAGCTTGGTGACGTTGTTATCTCACTTGAAACTGCTGTAAAGCAGGCTCAGAACTACGGACATTCACTTGAGCGTGAGGTAGGCTTCCTCACAGTACATTCAATGCTCCACCTTCTGGGCTATGACCACGAGACAAGCCAGCTCGATCAGCGCATCATGCGTGAGAAGGAAGAGTCTGTACTTGAAAAGCTGGGCATTTCACGTGATGTGACCTTCGTTGTGAACGGAGATAATAACTGATGTCAAGGACCGCTTTCGTTACTATCGCAGGACGCACAAACGCAGGAAAATCCTCTCTCCTCAATGCTATTGTCGGGGAGAAGATTGCTTCTGTAAGCAGCAAGCCACAGACTACACGTACACGTATCACGGGTATACGCAATATCGGCGATGTACAGCTTGTATTTTTCGATACTCCAGGCTTACATAAGCCTGTTAACAAGCTCAGCGAGCATATGCTGAATACGGTCAAGGAGTCTGTTAGTGACATTGATGCCGTGTTATTTGTAATGGACTGCACCAAGAAGATAAACGAGCAGGAGCTTGAATTGCTGAAGTCCATGAACGCTTCAAAAATGCCGATAATACTTGTTCTGAACAAGATAGATCTGCTGAAAAACAAGGACGAGCTTGCTCCTGTTATCGCAGACCTTACATCTAAGGTGAAGTTTCAGGCGGTTGTTCCTGTAAGCGTGACCGAAAACAGCGGCGTTGATATAGTAATAGAAGAGATAATCGCAATATCTGAGGAGTCAGTACACTTCTTCCCCGATGATATGATAACCGATCAGCCCGAAAAGGTGCTGGCGGCAGAGATGATACGCGAGAAGCTCCTTATGCTGCTCAGTGATGAAGTGCCTCACGGCATAGCTGTGGGCGTAGAGCAGATGAGCGAGCGCGAGGACAAGGATATCCTTGATATATCGGCTGTTATCTACTGTGAAAAGGAGTCTCATAAGGGCATAGTCATCGGCAAGGGCGGAGCCATGCTGAAAAAGGCTTCCACAGCGGCAAGAATAGAGCTTGAAGACTTTTTCCAGATAAAGGTCAACCTTAAATGCTGGGTAAAGGTCAAGGAGGACTGGCGAAACAGAGAAAATCTCATCAGAAGTTTCGGACTTTCCGAGAAATAATTTCCTCTGATAATATATCCCAAGCCGCAGATGATAGTATAAGAGCACAGACTCTTATGAGAAATCGCGGAGGGAAATATGTCGGAGGATATACTTTGGGATAAATTTGCCGAAAGCGGCAGCATAGAGGACTATCTGCAATATTCGGCACATAAGGAAGATAACCATGACAACTGTTGAAGGCATCGTCCTTAAAGAGCGTTCTGTTGGTGAACAGGACAAATTCATTGATATACTGACAGGAGAGAGCGGAGTCATCGAGGTTTCCGTAAAGGGCGCAAGGAAAATAAACGGAAAATCGGGGAGCTCCACTCAGCTTCTTGCCTATTCACGGTTCTGCATCGATAAGAGAGGTAAGTATCTTTACCTCAACAGTGCAGAGCCGATACATATTTTTTACGGGCTTCGCAATTCGCTTTCCAAGATATCTTTGGCGAGCTATTTTGCCGAGATAATGCGATTTTGCATCAAGCCTGAGGCCCAGAACGGCGATATTATGCGGCTTTTGCTGAATACGCTCTACTATCTGGAAAACGGTAAGCGCGATGAAAAGCAGCTTAAATCGGTGTTTGAGCTGAGACTCATGTCAGAGATAGGCTATATGCCCGATATCGTTGCTTGCAGGAGCTGCGGTGTATACGAGCCTGCGGAGCTGTATTTCTGCATGGAAAGCGGTGGCTTTTACTGTGCGGACTGTTTTGACAATGAGTCATCAGACAACTATATGAAGATAAAGCTGCCTGTGCTGAGTGCGCTGCGGCATATAGTGCTTGCTGATCTCAGCAGGCTTTTCAATTTCCGCGTATCCGAGGAGGTGCAGCAGAAGCTTTCTGCTCTGACGGAAATATACGCCCTGACGCATCTGGAGCGCAGCTTCGGAACACTTGATTTTTACAAAACTATAGTATAAATCATAATTTAGCAGCGTAATAACTTGCTGAATGTATGAATGGGTTTCCAAAGGGTTTACACCCCTTTGGTCAGATCAAGGGCTGACGACAGCCCTTGTGGGGTGTGGGGCGAAGCCCTGCATTCGTAAGGCGCATCGCAAGGCGTTCCCTTAACGAGACATCGAGAACTCCCAATAGGAGCAGCGACTTTATGTCAGCCTTGCTGAAATCTTTCTGTACTACAGGGAGTCAGCGTCCACTACATTTCGGGCGGATAATACCTGCTCATACTCGATATTTTCAATGAAAAAACGTGGCGATGCGGATATCGCCGCCTACAAAGACAAAAGGATAATTATGGATAAATATTTGAAAACACTTGAACTGGACAAGATACTTGAAATGCTTGCGGAGCTTACTTCAAATGAGGAGACTCACCGTATGGCATTGGCGGTACGTCCCGATAACGACCTTGAAAGGGTACGCTATGAGTGTCTGAAAACCTCACAGGCATTATCTCTTTCGGTGCAGTTCGGTACACCGCCTTTCGGCAATTTCAAGGATATAAGCTCTGTAGCTGCAAGAGCTAAGTCGGGCGCGGTAATTTCTCTCCGCGACCTTATGGATATCGCAGCAATGCTGAGACAGATAAAGTCTTTGGCTGACTGGTATGCTCACTGCGAAAACGTAGAAACTGAGCTGAGCTATCTGTTTTCGAGATTACAGCCCAATGACTGGCTGCTGGATAAGCTTGAACACTCTATAATATCGGAGAATGAGATAGCAGACGCTGCAAGTGCGGAGCTTGCCGCAATACGCCGCAAGATAAACCGCGCAGGTATGCAGCTGAGAGAAACTCTCGATAAAATGATAAAAAACAAGACCACACAGCAGTATTTGCAGGAGAGCAACGTCACTATCCGTGACGGACGCTTCGTTCTGCCTGTAAAGTCGGAATACCGCGGACAGGTAAGCGGTCTTATACATGATACCTCGGCTACGGGACAGACAATATTCATCGAGCCTATGGCAATTGTCGAGGCTAATAATGATATCAGGCTCCTTGAAGCTAAGGAGCAGGAGGAGATAGAGCGCATTATCCGCGAGCTGTGCCGTGAATGTGGTGAATATGCGGATATACTTGCGGAGAATTACAAGGTCTGCACGGAGCTGAACCTGTATTTCGCAAAGTCTAACCTTGCCGCAAAGCTCAACTGCTCACTGCCTGAGATAACCGATGACGGCAAGATGTACCTTAAAAAAGCGCGTCATCCTCTTATAGACAAGAACAAGGCTGTGCCTGTGGATATAAGTCTCGGTGAAGACTATCAGGCACTTATCATCACTGGTCCTAATACGGGCGGTAAGACCGTATCTCTCAAAACTGCGGGACTTCTTGCGGCTATGACTATGTGCGGACTCCTTATTCCTGTTGCTGACGGAAGCAGGATATCAGTATATGACCATATCCTTGCTGATATCGGTGACAGTCAGAGCATCGAGCAGAATCTTTCGACATTCTCGTCCCATACAAATAAAGTTATTGAGATACTGAAAACAGCCGATGAGCAGTCGCTGGTGCTCCTTGATGAGCTTGGCTCGGGCACAGACCCTGTTGAGGGTGCGGCACTTGCTATATCCATTATCCGCCGACTCATGCTTAACGGCGCGAAAATAATGGTTACTACCCACTATCAGGAGCTTAAAGTCTTTGCTATCGACGGTGAGGGTATAGAAAATGCTTCCTGCGAATTCGATATCGAGACCCTGAGACCTACATACAAGCTTATCGTAGGTTCTCCCGGTAAGTCAAACGCCTTTGCAATATCCGAAAGTCTCGGTATGCCGGCGGATATAATCGAGGACGCGAAAACAAGAGTAAGCGAGGCAAATACCCGACTTGAAGAGGTAATAGGAAAGCTTGAAAGCACTCGACTGGAGCTTGAACGCCAGAAGGAAGAGATATCCCGCCTTAAAGCTCAGACTGCGGAGCATGAGGAGACTATAAGGATAGAGCGTGAAAAGCTTGAAGCTGCAAAGGCTGAGGAGCTTGAAAAGGCAAGACTCCGCGCTATGACTATTATCGAGCAGACAAAGGCTGAGTCCAACGAGCTTATAGACGAGCTTGAAAGACTGCGCAAGGAAAAGGACAAAAAAGACTTCAGCGCAAATGTTTCAAGCATGAAATCAAAGTCGAAGCAGAGCTTCAACAAGATGTACGATACGGCAAATCCTGTGGATAAGCGCGACCCGAATGAGGGCTATGTACTGCCGAGAAAGCTGCGCCGCGGTGATACGGTCTATGTTGTGGACTTACAGCGCAAGGGCATAGTTTCCGGCGAGCCTGACGGAAGCGACTTTGTATACGTTCAGATGGGCGTTATGAAAACTAAAATGAACATTTCCCGTCTGCGGCTTGAAGAACCTGAAAGGGTTACTGTAGCTAACAAATCCATACGTCCGAACCGCAAGATGAACAAGGTGGGAGTAAAGGCTGAACGCAGGGGCAAAATGGAGCTTGATATCCGCGGCTCCGCCTGCGATGACGGAGTTTATCAGCTTGATGCATTTCTCGATCAGGCTGTTATGTCAAATATCTCAATGGTTACTATTATCCACGGAAAGGGTACGGGACTGCTCAGACAGGCTGTTCACAAGAGACTTAAATCCCACCCGTCTGTAAAAAGTTTCCGTCTGGGACTCTTCGGTGAGGGAGAGGACGGAGTTACCGTTGTTGAATTAAAATAATGGCATAATAATGGTAAAATGAAAGCAAAACAATAAAATAACTGACATGATAAAGGCATATTTTTTTCATAATTCTTTATATAAGAGTTGAAAAAATATGCCTTTTAGTGTATAATATATACAAGACACTATTGGTACGAAGGGGGGATCTGTTTTGAAGGAAAGAAAGACTATAGCAGTTATAGCTGCCGACGTTTTCAACAGCTATATGAATCGCATATTTATGGGTATTTCCGAGCAGTGCAGATCTCTCGGATATGATGTGCTGACATTTCTGATGCCTTTCAACCTTGACAGCGGCGGACTTATACAGCAGGGGGAGGAAAATATTTTCTCACTTATCAGAGCCGATGTCATTGACGGAGTAATATTGCTTGCGGGAAATCTTGCAAGCCAGAACCTTGTGGATAAATATGTAAAGGTTTTTTCTCATTGGGGTATACCTGTTGTGGCTCTTGACCACGATTTTGATTTCTGCGACAGCCTTTATGCCGAGGATACAGAGCTTTTCGAGCAGATGACCGACCATTTCATAGAGGCTCACGGCTGTAAGAAGATAATCTGCCTTACAGGTCCTGAGGGAAGTCCTCCCGCTATGTCGAGACTTGAGGGATATAAACGCTCCATGAAAAAGCATGGGCTGGAAATAGCCGCGGACGATATAATCTTCGGTGACTTCTGGAAGATAGTTCCTCAGCGTCTTGCAAAGCAGTTCATTACCGGAGAAAGACCTATCCCCGATGCGGTGGTATGCGCAAACGATGATATGGCAAGAAGTCTATGCAACTCTATGGTAAAGGGCGGCTACAGGATCCCTGAGGATTTCAAGATATCGGGCTATGACGGCACGAACAAGTCTGTTCTGGAGATACCATCGCTGTCTACTGTGTGCCCCGAAAATATACGAATGGGCGCAAGAGCGGTATGTATACTCCACAAAAAAATAACAGGCGAGGATGTCTCTCCGCTTGATACGCTTGAGCGCGGCAGGCTTATCCTTGCACGTTCCTGCGGCTGCGGAAGCAATACCCTGTACAGCGTTGAGGTAGGAGAGGAATACAGCAACAGGATAGAACGCTATGACGACTATTATACCAAGAGCTGTATGCTGGACGGACTTATGGAGGAGGAAAACCTTGAGAGCCTGCTCCGCAGACTCAACGGCTTTATGTATACCATAAAAGGCCTTGATACGTATATGCTGTGCCTTTGCCGCAACTGGGACAACGTTGAGAGCGAAAACGATGATGACTATATCCGTGAGGGCTATGCCGAGAAAATGGATGTCAAGATGATATACACAAGAAAGCATACAGAGTTTATCGGCAGAGAATTCAATTCGGCTGATATAATCCCGGATTTCATGGACGAATACTGCGAGGGTCCTTCGGTGTTCTTCCTGCTTCCGCTGCATTATATGGACAGATGCTTCGGCTATTCGGTATTCAGGTTCAATGATATACGAAATGCGGAGAGCAAGGTGTTTGCGGAATGGAACAAAAATATTGGTCTGGCTCTTGAATATCTCCGCGTCCGCACTAAGCTCACGAGCATAAATCAGCGTATATTTATGAACTCTATACGTGATACCCTTACGGGCGTGTATAACAGGAAGGGCTTCAAGCGAATGGCTGAGGGAATATTCCGCAAAGCCTGTGATGAGCAGGAAAAGCTTCTTGTTATTATGGCTGACCTTGACAAGCTTAAAATGATAAATGATAATTACGGACATATCGAGGGCGATAATGCTATAATCGTAGTTGCAAACGCTTTGCAGTCCTGCTGCGAGATGAATGAGGTATGCGCAAGGATAGGCGGAGATGAATATGCGCTTATAGGCTGCGGAGATTATTCCGAGGAGCGTGTGGCTAAGTATTTCGAGTATATCCGCGATTATTTCAAAAGGTATAATTCAACATCCGGCAAGCGTTACGAGGTAAGCGCAAGCCTTGGTGCTTTCTGCGGTGTTCCCGAAAACGGAAAGGTCATAGATGACTATATCAGCTTTGCCGATGAAAGAATGTATGAGGATAAGCAGAAGCGCAGAAAGAAAAGATCGAATTGAAAAGCCTTTCTATAAAGGGGCTGAAAAACTGCATTATTCAATGGAAAACCATTGATTATTGAAAAAATAATTTTTTTGATTCTATGTTTTTAACGAAATTGCAAGATGAGTTTTGTGAAATAATACCAATGAAGGTAAGGGGGCGATGGTGACATCGCTCCCTTTAATTATGCACCGTAAGCGAAGTACAGGGAACGGTTGTAAAAAGAGCGAGCAGGTTTGCAGGCGGCAGCACGGAAAGGCGGATAGATTCACACTGTGTAATGATAAAATACGGTACTAAGTATTGACAAAAAACTCAAAATATGATAAAATAAACTGAATTGCAAAAGAAGCTTAGGTTTCGGAGCAAGACTATTGACCACTCCTTTCGGGAGTCGAGGCCATACGGACAGCCGGGTCAAATGCCGAATGCCGAATTATCGGCTGGCAACTTCTGTTGCCTTATTGATTCGACTGTATGTCGATAAAGTTTTTATAAGTTCTCATCAGCTTGTGAAAGGTCAATAAGAGTAGTAAAAGGTAGTACTTGCTTGTATAGACTCTGAAACCGTAAATGAAGTTTCTGCGTTACCGCATTGATATTTCTGCACACAATGGCTGATAAGGTCTTTTGTGTGCATTTTTTGTTTAAAGGTGTGGTTTTATGGAGAATAAACTGAAGCTTTATGGGTTCAATAACCTTACTAAATCGCTTAGCTTTAATATATATGATGTCTGTTATGCCAAGACAGCACGCTCTCAGCAGGAGTATATCGCCTATGTTGATGAGCAGTACAACTCTGAGCGTATAACGGATATAATGACTCATGTAACCGAGATGATAGGAGCACAGGTGCTCAGCGTATCCCGTCAGGACTATGACCCTCAGGGCGCATCGGCTACCTTCCTTATCGCAGATGATACCATGATACCTGCGGGCGGTACGGAAACTGTGGCTCACCTTGACAAGAGTCATGTAACAGTGCATACCTACCCCGAATTCCACCCCGATACTTCTATCGCTACGTTCCGCGTGGACATAGATGTTGCCACCTGCGGCAAGATAACTCCTCTTACCGCTCTTGACTATCTTATCGGAAGCTTTGATTCGGATATCATAACTATGGATTACAGAGTAAGAGGCTTTACCCGCAATCTTGACGGCGAAAAGCTCTTTATCGACCATGATATAACTTCAATACAGAATTATATAGATGCAAAGATACTTGATAAATACGATGCTGTGGATATAAATGTCTATCAGGCTAATATGTTCCACACAAAGATGCTTATAAAGGAGCTTGATCTCCAGAACTATCTGTTCAATACAGATGTGAACGAGCTTCCGCCGAGACGCAGACTTGAGATAACAAATGCGCTCCAGCGGGAGATGATAGAAATTTTCAGCGGAAGGAACGTGTTCGGAAATGGCTGAGCTTTCACAGGTAAATGCTCCCATATATGAGGCACTGAGAAAATTCCGACGCATGAGAGTAGTGCCCTTCGATGTGCCCGGACATAAGCGGGGCAGGGGAAATATGGAGCTTACCGAGTTTCTCGGCGAGGACTGTATGAACGTTGACGTAAACTCCATGAAGCCGCTGGATAACCTGTGCCACCCGGTTTCCGTCATAAAGGATGCGGAAATGCTGGCGGCTGAGGCTTTCGGTGCGGCTCATGCCTTCTTTATGGTGGGCGGTACTACATCTGCGGTACAGAGCATGATAATGTATGCCTGCAAGGAGGGCGACAAGATAATCATGCCGCGAAATGTCCACAGAAGTGCCATTAATGCGATAATCCTTACGGGAGCTGTTCCCGTTTATGTAAATCCCGATGTCAATCACAAGCTTGGCATCGCACTGGGTATGTCTGTGGCTCAGGTGGAGCAGGCTATTCTTGACAATCCCGATGCCAAGGCTATAATGGTGAACAATCCCACATATTACGGTATTTGCTCTGATCTGAAGAAAATTACCGAGCTTGCTCACGCCCATGGTATGCTTGTGCTGGTGGACGAGGCTCACGGTACTCATTTCTACTTTGGCGAGAACTTCCCCATAACTGCTATGGCAGCGGGGGCAGACTGTGCATCGGTAAGTATGCATAAGTCGGGAGGAAGTCTTACACAGAGCTCCTTCCTGCTTATGGGAAAGAATATCAATTCCGACTATATGCGTCAGGTGATAAATCTTACCCAGACTACCAGTGCATCTTATCTGTTGCTTTCAAGCCTTGATATTTCCAGAAAGAGACTTGCTCTCGGCGGACGGGAGATATTTGCCCAGACCGTGGAAATGGCTGAGTACGCACGATCGGAGATAAACGAGATAGGCGGATATTATGCTTATTCCCGCGAACTTATCAATGGTGACAGTATTTACGATTTCGATGTATCAAAGCTGAGTATCTATACTCTGCCTATCGGACTTGCAGGTATCGAGGTCTATGACCTTCTCCGCGATGAGTACGATATACAGATAGAATTCGGTGATATCGGAAATGTGCTGGCTTACATCTCGGTAGGTGACAGAAAGCGCGATATAGAGCGCCTTATCAGTGCTTTAGCCGAGATTAAGCGACGCTTCGGAAAAAGTGAAGCAAATATGCTCACACAGGAGTATATCAGTCCTGTAGTTGCGGAAACTCCCCGAAAGGCATTCTACGCTGCAAAGCGTTCACTTCCCCTTGAGGAGACGGCAGGAGAGGTTTGCAGCGAATTCGTAATGTGCTATCCGCCGGGTATACCGATACTTGCTCCCGGTGAGCTTATAACTCCCGAGATAATCGAGTATATCAAATATGCAAAGGAAAAGGGCTGTCAGATGACAGGAACCGAGGACCTCAGCATCGAAAGGCTGAATGTCCTTGATATATAAGGGGTATAAAACAAAGGGGCATTAATTCTTAGGAGGATATTTTAATGAACATGAAGAAGATAGGATTACAGATGAATATACTTATGGCGGTAACGCTCAGTTTCTGCCTTTCGCTTATAGGTACGCTCTCATCGGGACATTTTACAGTACCTGCGTTTCTTATAAGTTTTGTGATAAGTACGGTCATAAGCTTTATTATAGGTATGATAGTTCCCATGAAGAAGGTGGAGGACGGACTCGTAAGCAAATGCAAGCTTCAGCCTCACAGCCTTCCTGCAAGACTTCTTTCTACACTTGTATCCGACATTATATATACACCTATACTCACATTCTCAATGGTATTTATGGCTTATAAGCAGGCTACCTCACACGGTCAGAAAATGCCGTTCGTGCCTGTATTCGTCAAGTCACTTATAATCAGCCTTATAGCTGCATATTTCATTATCTTCATCGTAACACCTTTATTCCTTAAATTTGTTATGAAGAAGAACGGCGTATCAGGACCTCCTGCAGGCGGTCCTCCTGCTGACAGAAAATAAAACGTGTAGGGCGGCGTTTTGCCGCCCGCGCTGTACGATATAATCTGCATTTAAAGAAACGCCGTGAACGGCGTTTCTTTCTAATCACTAATTACTATGCACTAATCACTAAGGGAGGTATAGTATGGAATTATGGTTCACGGAGAGACATACTCCGAATGTAAAGTTTTCAATAAAGGTGGATCATCAGCTCTACAGCGGAAACAGCGAGTTTCAGCGCATAGATGTATTCGACTCAAAGGAGTTCGGACGCTTTCTTACTCTTGACGGCTATATGATGCTCACCGAAAAGGACGAATTCATCTATCACGAGATGATAACCCATGTGCCTATGGCTGTTCACCCGGATCCCAAGAATATACTTGTTATAGGTGCAGGAGACGGCGGAGTAGTCCGCGAGCTCACCCGCTATCCTTCCGTTGACAATATCGACCTTGTGGAGATAGATGAGCTTGTTGTGGAGGTCTGCAAGAAGTACCTTCCTACTACAGCCTGTCGTTTTGATGACCCGAGAGTCCATGTTTACTATGAGGACGGCGTAAAGTTCATCCGCCGCTGCACAGATAAATACGACGTTATAATCGTTGACTCCACAGACCCCTTCGGTCCGGGAGAGGGACTTTTCACGAAGGAATTTTACGGAAGCTGCTTCAAGGCACTCCATGAGGACGGTATCATGGTAAATCAGCATGAAAGTCCATTTTATGACGAAGACGCAGCTGCTATGCAGCGTTCACACAAGCGTATAGTAGAGAGTTTCACCATAAGCAAGGTATATCAGGCGCATATCCCTACCTATCCGTCGGGACACTGGCTTTTCGGCTTTGCTTCAAAGAAGTATCACCCCACAAATGATTATAACGGTACAAAATGGAGTATGCTCGGTTTAAAAACAAGATACTATAACCCAAGACTTCATATAGGCGCATTTGCGCTTCCATGCTATGTAGAGGAGCTTCTCAAAGATGTTGAATAAGAATATACAGACCTTTATTGCCTGCGATGCGGAATATGATGACTCTAAGACAGTCCTTTTCGGTGCAGGTTTTGACGGCACTACAAGCTTTCGCCCGGGTACACGCTTTGCACCTTCTGCAATAAGGAACGAAAGCTTCGGTATCGAGACCTACAGTCCTTACCAGAACAAGGATATGACAGATTACAGCTATTTTGACAGCGGAGATATAGAGCTTCCGTTCGGAAACACTGACCGCGCCATAGCCGATATAGCTGACCGTGCGGAGATGATACTTTCAGATGGGAAACTGCCCTTTATGATAGGCGGCGAGCATCTTGTTACTCTCGGCTCTGTAATGGCTGTAAAGGAAAAGTACGATGAACTGTACATCGTTCACTTTGATGCCCATGCAGACCTGCGTGACGATTATCTCGGTCAGAAGCTCTCACACGCCTGTGTACTGAGAAGATGTCACGAGCTTGTGGGCGATGGTCATATTTTCCAGTTCGGTATCCGCAGCGGCGACCGTGAGGAATTCTGCTTTGCGGACGAGCATACGGAGATGCATAAATTCAGCTTTGACGGACTTGAAGAGACAGTGGAAAAGCTCAAAGGCAAGAACGTTTACTTCACACTTGACCTTGATGTCCTCGATCCGTCTGTATTTCCCGGTACAGGAACTCCCGAGGCGGGAGGAGTGACCTTTGATGAGCTCAGAAAAGCTGTAACTCTTGTTTGTAGCAAGCTCAATATAGTCGGCTGTGATGTGAACGAGCTGAGTCCTGTTTACGATCAGAGCGGGGTTTCTACGGCAGTTGCCTGCAAGATCATAAGAGAAATGCTTCTTGCTCTCTCATAAATTATACATATGATAATACCTATGTAAACAGGAGAGTGGAACGATATGTTCAACAGAGTTGTATCAAAGTCTTTATTCAGGTTTTATCTGGTGTCAATGGCGTTGTTTTTGATCGCAGGCGGGTATATTTTTCTGCTTGGCTTAAATATGACCGTTGATGCAACGGGAAATAAGAAAAAATGTACCGTTCATACCGAATGTGAGATAGTAAAAGTATCCTATGAGGAATTTGAGCGTCGTCCCGGGGAAATTGATATGGTTTATGTTCCTGTTTTCAGGTATTCGTTAAACGGTGCTGACTATAATTACAAAAGCGATACCGTATACTCGGTAAAAAGCTTCGAGGTCGGAGACAAAACAGAGATATATGTTGATCCTGATGATCCGTACAATGTCTATCTGCCAGAATATTCCGATGAGATATCAACTTCAAGGTGGCTAATGGTCATCGGAGCAGTTGTAGCTCTTGCTCCGGTAGTGATAGCACTTTTCTTCGGCATTTTAGGTGGAATTATTTACGGCGTTAAAAAGGTCGGAACCACAGAAAACGACATACAGGATCATTATGACATAAATAATGACTACAGAGGATAACGTTCACTTCGGCGGCATAATTTGAATTTTAATAATAGTATAAGTTAAGCGGATAAGTTCGGATTTCTGAACATGACGGTGATGACGGATATACGGAGATCTGATAGGAAAAATAAAAATGAAAGAATATCTCAGCAAAGAAAATTATGTTTCTCATCCGGAAGATAAAAAAGAATTTGCCTTTGGATTGCTTTTCTTGATATTAATGGCACCATTTCTTATTGCAGGATTAGTTGCTTTAACTATATTCATATATAAGGAGTATTCTTTAATTAAAGCTAAAAAAGAATGTACGGAAATGGTTGTCGGTGAGGTTTATAAAATTGAGAAAAGATATTATGAAAGAGATGAATTTGCAAGACGTCGTGATTATAGACGTATGAAGGGTAAATATAAAAAAGCACCGGGATTCAGATTTGAATATAATGGGCAATTATATTGTGTTTTAGGTGATACTTTTTCACGCAGCTGTCATTATTCCGTTGGCGATGAGGTTGAAATATATGTTGATCCAGAGAATCCTAACCATATATATGTGCCTTCTTACGTTGAAAACAATGATGGGTATATGAGTGATATAATTGTTTTTGGAATATTTTGCAGTGTGGGTATGCTGTTTGTAGTAAAGTTTATTCTTAAAGCAAAAAAAGTCCGAAAAAATTAAATGGATTGTCAGGAATGACAGAGGAAGAAAATGAAAGAATATTTTAATGAACTGGAACAGTTCAAGGAAGAAAACGCCCCTCAGATTACAGAAAAACAGAGAAAAGAATTATCCACTTTCAGAGGCTTCTTTTTGTATATGTCTGTAGGTCCATTCCTGCTTGCAGGTGTCGTTTTCGTTATTGTAGGCTTATGGCAGTTTTTTGTGTCCTGCAGTGATGAAAAGCAATGTACTGAGCTTGTTACGGGTATCGTAACGTATGAGGATATAGATGAGAAAGAGCTTTATGACTCTGAGGGAAATGTTTCGGGACATTCGGTATCATATTCAGGTGATCTTTTGCTGAAATACGTTTATAACGGCGAAGTACATTATGATAAAGGCAGCTACCTGAAAGATAAGAAGCATAATGCAGATGATAAGATTGATGTGTATGTTGATCCCGATGATCCGGAGCATATCTATATGCCGTCTGAAAATGAGAAGAAGGAATGGATAGAGCTTGCTATTGCAGGTGCAGTAGTGACTGTGATATGTGCAGCAATAGCTATATCAAAGAAAAGGCAGTTAAAACGGGACATAGCAGCATTTTAACTATACACGATCATATTGGAGTGATTAAATGAATATTTTCAGAGCACAAAATGCCTTGGGACTTGCGGATATACGCATAAAGTATCTTCGTGAGGACTTTCCTGAGATGACAGATGCCGAGGCTGCAAAAATAAAGGCAAGGCTTCCGCGGTATTATGCAGATCATCTTAACTGCGATCTCTTTGCTTATCTTGCGGAGGACGGCGGAAAGCTGGTAGGCTCGGCTTTCCTTACAGTAAGAGAAATGCCGCCGAATCCGAATTTCCCGAGAGGACGAGTAGGGACGGTGCTCAATGTTTTTACCGAGGCAGACTATCGCCGACAGGGAATAGCAACAGAACTCATGGAGCTGCTTATCAAGGACGCTAAGACAATGGAGCTTGACTATATCGAGCTTCAGGCTTCCGAGGACGGCTATCCGCTTTATAGGAAGCTTGGCTTCGAGGATAAAAGATCACCATTCACACCAATGAAACTTGTTATTAAGGAGTAATTGAAATGAATAATAATATGATCTATTTGATACCGGGTCTTTCTGTGATTTTTATCATTGTCGGAATTATTGGCATTGTATCGCAGATAATGCTGAAAATCAGATGTAATGAGAGCGTTGATGCAGAGGTAGTAGATATAGATGTCAGATATGACAGCGATGGTGTCGCTACAAGAGCTCCTGTTTTCAGATATGAATATGGTGGAATGTATTATAAAAGGAAAAACAGCTTTTATTCTACATCTGTGCGATACAGTGTAGGGGATCATGTAATGCTGCTTATTGACCCGAATGATCCTGAAAGTTTCTATTGTCCAAAGGGTGCCATAAACAGAGTGATCTTTCATTTGATGTTTATGGTGGTGGGCATGCTTATTCTCTGTTGGTTCATAAAATTCATAAAATTTTAAGATACGGAGGACTAAAAAATGGGAATATACCTGATAAAAACTTATCCGGAAAGCTTGTCGGAATCCTGAAAATGCGGTGAAGATAGGATTTATGGATAATAAGTAAGATATGGAAGAGTTTTATTTATTCGAGTTGCTTTTTCTGATACCTTCTGCAATAGGTGCTATAGATTTTATTATCTTATGTGTACTTAAACACAAGTGTACAGAGCCGGTATTGGCTGAAATAACCGAGGCAAAAATTATTAGAAGAAAAGTAAGTGCTAAAATGAGATATTATCATGATAATATCATGTATGAGTTCAGTGCTGACAGGTCGCTGTTCAAGGTGCTGATTAAAGGCCAGACTGCCGAGATAATGGTGGATCCGAATAAGCCTGAAGTGTATTATTGCCCTGCAAAACTAAAAAAACACATAGTGAATGATATTTTTTTATTTTCGCTTGGTATTTACTTGATAACACATATTAAATTTTAAGATACGGAGGACTAAAAAATGGGAAAATGTATGATCATCGGCTGCGGAGGAGTTGCATCCTTTTCTATCCACCAATGAAAATGAGACTGAAAAAAATATCAAAACCATTTTTCTTAGTAGGAATAGCAATAATTCTTTTTGGGGTTATTCTTATTGGTTGCGGATTAAATTGTATCTTTCCATCATTTTCGGCAAAGAGAAGATGTACGAAAAAGGTAACTGCTGTAGTGGAGTCCATCTCAATAACGTATTATAAAGGAAAATATAATAGAATTTATACTACCGAAGGAGATTATGTACCTGAGTATAAATTTACATATAAAGGTGTTGAACTACACGTAAAAGGGCATCATAGCTCAAAGGAGCCTTCTTTTAAAAGAGGAGATACAGTGACGCTGTATCTTAACCCTAAAAATTTTAGTGATTATTATTGTTCCGAGGAAAAAAATGAGTTTAAGTTAAGATACTTGCTTTTTTTCGTTCTTGGAGCTGTGGGTATTTTTTTAGGATATAAGACTATGTTTTGTGTATCCGGTAATAATTCGGAAGAACAATTTTGTTAATGAAATATGTTTAGAGTATTCATGTCAATGAATTTTATAATAAAACATTAAAGATACGGAGGAATAAAAAATGGGAAAATGTATGATCATCGGCTGCGGAGGAGTTGCTTCCGTAGCTATCCACAAGTGCTGCCAGAACAGCGAGGTATTTGAGGGCATTATGATAGCAAGCCGTACTAAGTCAAAGTGCGACGCGCTGAAGGAAAAGCTCCAGCCTACAACAAAGACTGTTATCGAGACCGCACAGGTAAACGCAGATAACGTTGATGAGCTCGTTGCTCTTATCAACAGCTATAAGCCTGATGTAGTGCTGAACCTTGCGCTCCCATATCAGGACCTTACTATCATGGACGCTTGTCTCGCTACAAAGACTCACTACGTTGATACTGCAAACTATGAGCCTCTTGATACTGCTAAATTCGAGTACAAGTGGCAGTGGGCATACCGCGAGAGATTTGAAAAGGCAGGTATCACAGCTCTCCTCGGAAGCGGCTTTGACCCAGGCGTTACAGGAGTATTCTCCGCATATGCTATGAAGCATCAGTTCGATGAGATAAACTATATTGATATTCTCGACTGCAACGGTGGTGACCACGGCTATCCGTTTGCTACTAACTTCAACCCTGAAATAAATATCCGTGAGGTATCTGCCAAGGGAAGCTATATCGAGGACGGCAAGTGGGTAGAGACCGAGCCGATGGAGATAAAGCGCGTCTATAACTTCAAGGGCGTAGGCGAGAAGGATATGTACCTCCTCCACCATGAGGAGCTTGAGTCACTTGCTCTCAATATCAAGGGCATCAAGCGTATCCGCTTCTTTATGACATTCGGTCAGAGCTACCTTACACATCTGAAATGCCTCGAAAACGTAGGTATGACATCTATCGAGCCTATAATGTACGAGGGCAGGGAAATAGTGCCTCTTCAGTTCCTTAAAGCTGTACTTCCGGATCCTGCATCACTTGGTCCGAGAACAGTTGGCAAGACCAATATAGGCTGTATCTTCCGCGGCAAGAAGGACGGCAAGGATAAGAACTACTACCTTTACAATATCTGCGATCATCAGGAGTGCTATAAGGAGGTAGGTTCACAGGCTATTTCCTATACAACAGGTGTGCCTGCAATGATCGGTGCTATGATGATAATGACAGGCACATGGAAGAAGGCAGGCGTTTATAATATCGAGGAATTCGATCCCGATCCGTTCATGGATGCACTCAACAAGTGGGGACTTCCATGGGAGGAAGACTTCGATCCTACTCTCGTTGACTGATTTGCGAATAAAGAGGATCATCGTTTTTACGCTTTTTGCAGTATATATCATATGTGCAGTATTCATACTGTTTTTTATGAGGGAAAGCCTGCTCGGGATATGTTCCTACAGGGAATACTTCCGCGAGAACACAAACTTCGTGCCATTCCGCACGGTCATAGAGTTTGCGGGGTATATCCGCAATGACGACACTGTGTACGGGGATATCTCCTTTGAGAATATCTTCGGCAATATCATTGTACTTATGCCCACAGGCTTTTTCTTTCCTGCAATATGGAAAAAGCAGCGTCGCTTCGTCAGCTTTTTTCTTACAGCTTCGGCAGTAATAATATGCGTGGAGACGATACAGTTCATAGCGATGTGCGGGGCCTGTGATATAGACGATTTTATCCTGAATATTACGGGAGCGTTAACAGGCTTTGCCTTTACTAAGCTGAATATAGTAAAAAAGCTGATATTTACGGATATCAGCTTTAAATAAGGAGAATAGAAGAATATGAAGAGTTTAAAGAACCTGAAAAGGGTAATGACAGCTGCTGTTGCAGCTACTATGCTTATGATGGTGGGCTGCGGCAAGGACGCAGGCTCATCGAATAAGAAAAACGATGAACCGACTACAGCAGCAGGACAGTCAGGCAATACTATCATTATCACTCTTAATGCGGAGCAGGCTCCCATAACCTGTGAGAATTTTGAGAAGCTGGTAAATGAGGGCTTTTATGACGGACTTACCTTCCACCGTGTGATAGACGGATTCATGGCTCAGGGAGGCGACCCCGAGGGTACAGGAATGGGCGGAAGCAAGGACACTATCAAGGGTGAATTTAAGGCAAACGGTGTAAACAATGAGCTTTCGCATCAGCGCGGAGTAATATCAATGGCTCGTTCAAATGATATGGACAGTGCTTCAAGCCAGTTCTTTATCTGCTATACAGGACAGTATTCGTCATCACTTGACGGCTTATATGCTGCATTCGGCAATGTTACCGAGGGTATGGAGGTAGTGGAAGATTTCACAAGAATACCTCGTTCACAGGGCCTGGACGGTGAGATGTCAAAGCCTAACACACCTATTATCATGGAAAAGGTCGAGATGATCGAGCCTGATGCAAACGGCTGGCACAGAGTCAAGATCACCATGAACAACTTCATTGAAGAAGCTAATGTTTGATAATATAAAATTGCCGACTCCCTGCTATGTAGTGGACGAGTCGGCTCTTATCCACAATATGGAGATACTCCGCGGCGTTTCACAGCGCACGGGAGCTAAGATACTCCTTGCTCAGAAGGCTTTCTCATGCTATCATGTCTATCCGCTTATGAAAGAATACCTTGACGGCACAGCTTGCAGCGGACTTTTCGAGGCAAAGCTCGGATATGAGGAAATGGGAAAGGAAAACCACGTTTTTTCGGCAGCCTACCGCGAAAGCGAGATAGATGAGATAATATCCTACTGCGGACATATCATCTTTAACTCATTTACTCAGCTTGATAAGTACCGTGACCGTGTGCTTGCTGCCGGAAAGAAGATAGGGCTTCGCATAAATCCCGAGTTTTCGACTCAGGAGGGGCATGAGATATACGATCCATGCTCACCGAGATCACGTCTTGGCATAACCCGGAAAAACTTCCGTACAGATGACCTTGAGGGCGTAACGGGAATACACTTCCATACACTTTGCGAGCAGAATTCCGATGACCTTGAAGCTACGCTTGATGCGGTCGAGGAGAAATTCGGTGATGTGCTCAAAAAAATGGAGTGGATAAACTTCGGCGGCGGTCATCATATTACCCGTGCCGATTATGATATACCGCGTCTTGAACGCTGTATACGCCGTATGCAGGAGAAATACGGACTTGAGGTTTTCCTCGAACCGGGAGAAGCTGCTGCACTCAATGCAGGCTGGCTCGTAACGGAAGTCCTCGATATCACGGAAAATGATATGCCAATGGCTATACTCGATACCTCAGCAGCCTGTCATATGCCCGATGTACTGGAAATGCCCTATCGCCCGCCGCTTGTTGGTTCGGGTGAGAGCGGTGAGAAGAAGTACAGCTACAGACTGGGCTCACAGACCTGTCTTGCAGGTGATTCGATAGGTGAATATTCCTTTGATGAGCCGCTGCATATAGGCGACAGGCTGGTATTCGGTGATATGGCGATATATTCAATGGTCAAGAACAATACCTTCAACGGTATGCCGCTCCCGTCCATACTTCTTTTGAAAAAGGACGGAAGCTTCGAGACTCTGCGAAGCTTCGGCTATTCCGATTTTAAGGAGAGACTGTAATGACTAATATATATTTCGTGCGTCATGCACAGCCCGACTATACCTGCGAAGATGCGGCAATTCGTCCGCTTACAGAGGAGGGCGTGAGGGATACGGCCGAGGTAGTACGCGCAATGAAGGATATTCGTATTGACTGTGCTATTTCAAGCCCTTACAAGAGGAGCTATGACACTATAAAGTCTGCCGCAGATGACCATGGACTTGATATAATTATTGATGAGAGACTTCATGAGCGTATCAGCGGCAAGGACAGCAACAATCTCGAGATGTTCCGTAAACGCTGGGCAGACCTGAGCTTCTGCGAAAGCGACGGCGAGTGCTTGCAGTCGGTAATGGACAGGAATATAGCCGCAGTAAATGATATGCTTGATGCTCACAGAGATGAGAATATCATGGTTGGTACTCACGGAACAGCTCTCAGCACTATACTCCGTTACTATGACAACAGCTTCGGAGCAGATGATTTCATGCGTATCATTGACTTTATGCCTTATATTGTCCGTCTGGGATTTAATGGCATGGAGCTTGTTGAAAAAGAGGAGATACTCATAGTAAAAAAAGAATTCAAAGGCGGTAATAACCGTTAAAAAAGGACAGCTTAAGCTGTCCTTTTTTTAGCCGTTAGTCCTTAGCCTGTAGGGGCGTACATTGTGCGCCCGCAAGCAACGATGCAAGTGTAAATGACATACTGTAGGGGCTGCCTTTGGCAGTCCGCCAGTCTCGAAGCAACTGCGAATGATATATAGTAGGGGCTGGCGTTCTCGAAAGCCCGTGAGTAAATGCGCTGTAGGGGGCGATGCCTACATCGCCCCGTTGATTTTATCATTATATCGCGGGCTGATGTGGACATCAGCCCCTACATACGGGCGTTCAAAATGCGGGACGTCGAGGAACGCCGCCCCCTGCAAATGGCCAAAATTTAGATTTACAGGAATATATATTTGAGCACAAACAGTACCGCAAGGATATACATGATAGGATTTATTTCCTTATATTTCTTGCAGGCGAGATTTATAACAACATATGAGATAACGCCTATGGCAATACCCTCTGAAATGCTGTAGAAAAGCGGCATTGCAATAACGCAGAGATATGCAGGGATAGCGGAGGTGTAATTCTTTTCATCGACCTTTATCTCGGAAACTGTGCTGAACATGAGAAAACCGACAAGTATCAGCGCAGGAGCAGTCGCAAATGCAGGTATAGCTATGAATATAGGGGCGAGAAGCATTGAGAACAGGAAAAGCACAGCAGTTGTAAGAGCTGTAAGACCTGTTCTTCCGCCTGCTGCCGCACCTGCCGACGACTCAACGAAGGTGGTTGTAGTAGATGTACCAAGTACAGCACCTGCGGTAGTTGCAACAGCATCAGCCATAAGAGCGGGTCTTATAGCGGGAAGCTTTCCGTTTTTGTCGAGAAGTCCTGCCTTTGTGCTTACACCGATGAGAGTGCCGAGTGTGTCAAAGAGATCAACAAACAGGAAGGAGAATATAACAACAATAAAATTGAATACGCCTACAGCGTTCATGTCTACTTTGAAGCACTGTCCGAAGGTCTTGCTGATAGATGAGAAGTCTGTCATTTTGAATGACGGGATAAGTGAGAATACACCATTAGCAGCATCGGGCACATAAAGTCCAGTGACCTCGCAGATTATGCCAAGTATCCATGTAGCGAAGATACCGATAAGGATAGCACCTCGTACTCTTTTTATGTAGAGTATCGCCATGATGAGCAGTCCTATCAGGGCAAGAAGTGCGCATATTCCAGTAGTATTGAAGTTTTCGCGGAAGTTTACAAGGGTAACAAGAGTAGAGGAGTCTACTGCAAGACCTGAATTCTGGAGTCCGATGAAAGCGATGAAAAGACCGATACCAACGGATACAGCACGTTTCAGTGAAAGAGGGATAGCATCAAAAATAGCTTCCCTTACCTTTGTGAGTGACAGGATAATAAATATGATTCCCTCGATAAATACAGCAAGGAGAGCGACCTGCCACGGATAGCCGAGTCCATTGGGATTGCATACGGTATAAGCCATATAGGCATTAAGTCCCATGCCTGCGGACAGGGCAAAGGGCAGATTAGCCATGAAAGCCATGCAGACAGTACCGATAAAGGAAGCAAGACAGGTAGCAAGCAGTACTGCAGTTGAGTCCATACCCGTACTTGAAAGTATGCTGGGGTTTATCGCAAGGATATACGCCATAGTCATAAATGTGGTGATTCCTGCCGCTATTTCTGTCTTTATATTGGTTTTGTTTTCCTTGAGTTTGAAAAGCTTTTCGACCATATCCGCCACCTCATTCGCTGAATTCTGCGATATACGGCAGATTTCTGTAAAACTCGCCGTAGTCCAGACCATAGCCTATTACGAAATAATCGGGGATAGTGAAAAGGGAATAATCCGCTTTGAGTTCTACAACACGGCGGTCAGGCTTGTCCAGAAGGGTCATTATCCTTAGAGAGAGCGGATTTCTCACGCCGAGAATTTTCTTTATTTCGTTGAGAGTTCTTCCAGTGTCGATGATATCCTCCACAATGATAACATGGTATTTGCTGATATCATGCTTGAGGTCCATTGTTATCTCAACGTGTCCCGTGGATACAGTACCCTCAAAATAGCTTTTTGCCGCCATAAATTCGATCTCACAGGGGACTGTTACCTCGCGGCACAGGTCAGCCATGAATACGAAGGCACCTTTTAATATGCTCACAAGGAGTATGGGCGAGCCGTCGTAGACCGAGTTGATGTACGCACCTGCCTTCTTCATTTCGGTGCGCAGTTCGTCCTCGGATATGAGAACACGTTTGATCTTGCTTTTCCATTCTTCTGTGCTGTCAAATTTCATAATGAACCTCCTGAATCGTAATAGTAGAAATAATTGTCCAATTTCATTATACCATTATGTAAACTATTGTCAATAAGTAAAATAAGAAAGTAAGTAAGAAATTTTTCTTAACGCTGATGATAAGGCTTTATTTAAGGATATTTTATCCAAATAGAGTAATGCGCCATTGTACATATCCACAAAAATAAGTGTAGATTTCATGTGGATATTTACATTTTGTAGTGAGTATGTTATAATTATGGTGTATAGGTGCATATTCTGCGGCAGCTTCTCCCTGTAGGCTGCGCGATGTGCTAATGTAATTATTTTTATGCAGGGGAGTGCGCTTTAGGCAGCGCAAATCCCGAAAATTCCAAAGGAGTGATAATAATGGTGGACAGAAAACGAAAGCTCGGTCTACAAATCGTTTCGTTCGTTTCAGCCATGATCGTATTATTGGCATCATTTGCCGTAATACAGCCATTGAGATCCGAGGCGGCAGGTACAGACCTGTATGTCGGATACTCGGGCAGAAACAACAATTTTTCCACAGTGCAGGCGGCTGTTGACAGGGCAGCGAGCCTTAATCCCTCATCGGAGGCAAACCGTGTTACTATACATATTGCCCCCGGTACCTACAGACAGCAGGTCATCGTACAGACACCCTACATCACATTTGTAAATGACGAGCCCAACAAGGGCGATGCAGTCCTTACATGGTACTACGGTATAGGCTATAAGTATTACAGTGCCAATTCCAAGGGCTATTATGACGCAAATCTTGCAAATGCCAAGAGCGGCAAGAATGTTGCAAATTATCGTTGGGGCGCAACTGTACAGCTCTGGCCGAAGGCTACAAACTTCAAAGCAAAGAATATCGTATTCGAGAACTCTTTCAACCGTTATATCACGCAGGAGGAGCTTGCCGACGGAGTTGAGCTTACAGGCGATACTTCGGTTACAAAGATAACTCAGGCGAGAAACAACTGGACAGATGCTAACTCAAAGGCAGCGACCGAGCGTGCGGCAGCTCTCTCGGTAGATACAGGCTATGCCGAGTTTCTTAATTGTAAATTCCTGTCAAGTCAGGATACACTTTATACAGGCGGTTCACCGCAGTATTACAAGAACTGCCTTATTGAAGGTCAGACAGACTATATCTTCGGCGGAAGCAATGCGGTTTTCGACAGCTGCGAACTTCGCTGGAAGGGCTACAGCAGCGGCTCCGTAGGCGGCTATATCACAGCGGCAAGAGAGCAGGGAAGCCCGTATACAGGCTATCTCTTCAAGGATTGTAAGGTAACTGCAAATTCACAGCTTACAGTAAGTGCAGGCTATCTGGGCAGACCATGGGGACAGACCGCAAAGGTGCTCTTTGTGAATACGACTCTCCAGAACGGAAATATGATAACAGCAGCAGGCTGGACTTCAATGAGCGGCGTACAGCCAGAGAGTGTTGACGGCTTCAAGGAGAACGGAACAAAGCTTTCAAACGGTCAGAGAGTAGATCTTTCACAGAGAAAGGGACATACAGTTTCCGACAATGATGCTGCAAATATCAATATCCAGAACTATATGAACAACTGGACTCCTTCATTCCTCAACAGTGAAGGAAATACCAGCGGCAGCGGAGACCAGACCTCAACAAACGTAGAGGGCGCGATAAAGACCTGCGGCGGCTGGTACGAAACAGCCTATGTTGAGTGGGACAGCTCTAAGCTTGGCAATAATGTCAAGGTAAGCTATGCACCTGCTGGTTCTTCAAGCTACACAGCTGTAGATTCAGCCTTAATAAGAGGTACAAGAGCCGATATCCCGGGCTTAAAGGGAAATACAGAGTATACAGTAAATATTCAGGGCTCAAACGGCTCTGCAAGCTGCAATATCAAGACAATGGCTTATGACCGCAGCGGTTACGCTCACTGGAACAATTCAGAGGGCATAGGTGCTTACAACAATGACGGTACGCTGAAGTCAGGCGTTACTGTCATATATGTTACAAACTCCACAAAGGACACTGTAACATGGGGCGGCAAGACAGGTCTTTACAATATCTTCAATGCAGGTCCGAGCAATGTCTGCTTCAGACTTATCGGAACTATAGACGTTCCATCGGGTGCTAAGCCAAATAACGGTCAGCAGAATGACGGCTCGAATATGCTCTATATGAACGGCGGAAAGAACGTTACTGTTGAAGGTATCGGTTATGACTGCAACCTTAATAAATGGGGCTTCGACATGAAGCACAGCACAAGCTGTGAGGTAAGAAATCTCTGGCTCGGACAGTATCCTGATGACGGTATATCAATGTCGGGCGGAAGCACTTCAAAGTCCTCACGCATATGGGTACACAACAATACTATTGAAAAAGGCTACAATGCATATGCAGGAAACGGCATAGTTGATGATGATAAGTCAGACGGTGACGGCTCTCTTGATATCAAGTGGGCAGAGTATGTAACTGTTTCATACAATGTATTCAGGGACGCTCACAAGACCTCTCTTGTAGGCGGCGGTACTTCACACGAGCAGGACTGGATAACCTATCACCATAACTGGTTCAATAATACCGAGTCAAGAAATCCCCGTGCAAGAGTAGCACACGTTCACAGCTATAATAACTACTTCTACAATAATAAGCAGTACGGAATCGCTGCTTCACACAATTCAAAGATATTCTCTGAGAATAACTACTTTGAGAATACAAAGCTTCCTCTTGATGCCGTAAATATGGGCAGTGACCCGTATTCGGGAACTATCAAGTCCTACGGCGACAAGTTCGTAAGCTGTGATATGGGCAGCGGACTTGCTTATCAGATAGTTAATTCAAGAACTGCACAGGCTTATATCAATAACCTCAAGAGCGGCGGTGACGGCTACGATAACTTCGATACAAATTCATCGAAGATATACGGCAGCTACAATGTTCAGTCCGCTGATGCTGCAAAGTCTGAGGTAATTGCTAATGCAGGAAGAATGCAGAACAAAGCGTACAACGCAGGAACAGTTTCTGACGGCAGCGGTACTGTGGTAATTATTGACGAGCCAATAAAGAGCAAACTTATATCTAAGTTTGAAACAAAGGACGCAAGCTACGGCGCACAGTGGTCTATTGTTGAGAGCTTTAGTATAGGCGACAAGGCTTTTGGTGACCGTGAGCACGTTATCGCTTCTGTACCTTCCGATATCAGCGGCGGAGAGCTTATCCGCACAGCCTGCAACTCAAAGAATACTGACTCTGACCTTGCAGTAATTACAGCTGCTAAGGATATCACGGTATACGTGGCTATGGACGAGAGAGTAACATCTTTACCTTCATGGCTTTACGGCTTTTATAAAAATGGTGAGATAGTTGAGATAAACGACAGCGAGGCAATAAGACCGTTTGACGTTTACGCTAAGGAAATAAAGGCAGGAGAGACTCTTACTCTCGGCACAAATGGTATGAGCGGAGCTTGTATGAACTACATTGCTTTCGTAAAGGAAACACCTGTAGTTACTACAACAACTACTACTACGACAACAACAACAACTACTACTACAACTACTGAAACTACGACTACAACCACTACAACGACACAGCCGCCTCAGGGTCTTGCAGGCGATGCGAATATGGATGGAATCGTTGACCTTTCGGACGCAGTTCTTATAATGCAGTCCCTGGCTAATCCCAATAAGTATGGCATAAACGGTACAGATGACCATCATCTTACCGATCAGGGAGCTGCAAACGCAGATGTAGAGGGCAGAAACGGTATAACATCTAATGACGCTCTTGCGATCCAGCGTTATCTGCTTCGTCTTATTGATACACTTCCTGTAGAATGAATAATAAAAGCCCGAGTATAAATGCTCGGGCTTTGCTTTTTCACCCGAAAATGTCTTTCTATAAGAGGGACGAAAAAGGGTGAAATTCAATGGAAAACCATTGAGTATCAAGAATAAAATTTTTCTGCGATATGCACAAAAAAAGGGCTGCACTATTGTGTAGCCCTGATATTTTACTGATTATTCAGCGTCCTCAGCAGGAGCTTCCTCAGCATCGTCATCTTCGTTCTCAAGAAGAGCACGCATTGAAATACTGATTCTCTTTGACTCTTCGTCGATGTCGATGATCTTTACATCAACCTCATCGCCAACATTAAGAACGTCCTTGACATTCTCTACCTTCTGGTCAGCGATCTGTGAGATGTGGATAAGACCGTCAACGCCGTCGATGATCTGAGCAAATGCGCCGAAGCTTGTGATAGAAACGATAGTAGCCTTAACTACATCGCCTACCTGATACTTGGACATGAAGATCTCCCAAGGATTATCCTCAGCCTTCTTGAAGCCGAGAGAAATTCTGTTAGCTTCCTGATCGAGATCCTTGATGTAAACCTCAAGAGTATCACCAACGTTTACTACTTCGCTTGGGTGCTTGATTCTCTTCCATGAGAGCTCTGAGATATGTACCATACCATCGATGCCGCCGAGATCAACGAATGCACCGAAGCTTGTGAGTGACTTAACCTTACCTGAGTAAGTCTTGCCGACTTCAGCTGTCTCCCAGAATCTTGCCTTAGCTTCTTCCTTCTTAGCGTTCTGAACAGCCTTGATAGAACCAACGGCTCTCTTTCTGCCGCCCTCGGATACCTCGATAACGATGAACTCTACCTTCTTCTTGAGAAGCTGATCGAGCTCTGCGCCTCTTGGGAGACCTGTAAGTGAAGCAGGGATAAATACTCTGACACCGAGAACTGTGAGAGTAACGCCCTTGTTTACAACGCTCTGAACAACGCCCTCGAGAACTGTACCTTCCTGCTGAGCCTTAACTATCTTTTCATAGCCTGCCTGCTCGTCAACCTTTCTCTTAGAGAGAGCAGCTGTACCCTCAGCGTCATTTACCTTGATTACAACAAGATCGATCTCATCGCCAACACTTACGATGTCGGAAGGCTTCTTTGAAGGATCATCTGTAAGATCATCAAGAGCAACATAACCTGTGTGCTTTGTTCCGAGGTCAACGATAACTTCTGTATTATTTACAGCGATAACTATGCCTTTAACTTTCTCTCCTGTATGTATTTTTTTGAATGACTCATCGATCATCTGAGCGAAGTCGATATCCTCATTCTGATTAGCTGCAAGAATTTCATTTTCTGCCATTTTGGTTTGTACCTCCTTGATTATATAGGCGGGGGTTGATGCGCCTGCAGTGATGCCGATTTTCTCGGCATTTGGAAGCTTTAAAGTCCGAAGCTCGTCCGAATTTTCTATATGATACGTTTTACAGTAGCGGCTGCATACTTCATAAAGTTTGACAGTATTGGAACTGTGTCTGCCGCCTACCACAAGCATGATATCCGAGTTTTTTGCAAGCTCGGCAGCGTCAGTCTGACGTGCGTCCGTTGCGTTGCATATCGTATCATATATAACAATGTCGGGGTCGTCCTTCGGGATCACGTTTAAACACTCACCCCATACTACTATATTATACGTTGTTTGCGCCACAATTGCAAGCTTTTTTCGCAAATTTTTATAATTTTTTTCAAAAAAGGCTTTTAGCTCAAAGTTGTCCTTGAAAACAAGGCAATTTTCGTCACAATGACCAACAATTCCCTGCACCTCAGGGTGATCTTTATCACCTGCAATAAGAATAAAATAGCCTTCTGCGGACTTTTCAGCCACTATTTTGTGTATACGTGATACAAAAGGACAGGTGGCATCAAGCATTTTATTTCCTTTAGCCTCGATCTGGCGGTAGATATCGCTTCCTACGCCGTGTGAGCGGATAACAACTGTCTCATCGGGAGCAAGCTCGTCTACGGAATGTATTATTCTTGCGCCCTTTGCCTGCATATCGTTTACAACGTCCTGATTGTGTATGATAGGTCCGAGAGTAGCAACGTGGGTATTTTTTTCAAGCTCGCCGTAAACCATTTTTACGGCTCTGTCAACGCCGAAGCAGAAGCCTGCGGACTTTGCAACAGTTACCTTACTCATTGCTGTCGTTCTCCTTTGTTTCAGTCTTTTCCTCCGGCTCACCTTCGACCAGGAGCTTGATATCAGCCATATAGCGGTTCTTGAGCTTTACCAGCTGACGCGGATTAGGCTCGTCACAGACCTCGCAATATTCTGTCGGGTCTATGGGTGGACCGAATTTCAGCGTAATATGAGTGCGGAATTTAAGTTTTTCGCCGTAGCATATACCGGACGGTACTATCTGCTTGCCCGAGCGTGCGGAAATAAGTGCGGCACCTGTATGACCTCGTCCTACTTTGCCGTCCTTTGAGCGTGTACCCTCGGGGAATATCATAAGGCTCCTGTTGCTTTCGAGTCTTTCAACAGAGGTGTCTATAACGCCTGTATCGCCCTTGCCGCGTGCAACGGGAAATGCTCCGAGAGAGCGTATGAGCCATGCGAAGAGTTTGTTGCGGAAAAGTTCCTCCTTAGCCATGAAGGCGAATTTACCCTTTGCCCATGCTCCGAGCAGAGGAGGGTCGGCGTTGCTCCTGTGGTTGCAGGCATAGATAACGGTCGTATCCTCGGGGATATTATCCCTGCCCTCTATGCTTATTTTATACATCATGCGGAAATAGAGTCTTACCAGAAACTTAACTATGTAATACATAGGCTTCTCCTTATTTTATCCTGTCGGTGATTATCTTTACGATAGCAGCAGCGGACTCCTCTAAATTAAGCTCGGTAGTATCAACGAGTACAGCGTCTTCAGCCTGCTTCAGCGGAGCGGTCTCGCGGTGCATATCCTGATAGTCGCGCTTGATGATATCGTCAAGTATCTCCTGATATGTGGGACAGCCCGGCTTTTCTGCAAGCTCCTTGTAGCGGCGGTTTGCTCGCTCCTCGGCGGAGGCTGTGAGGAATATTTTTACATCTGCATTTGGCAGCACTACTGTACCTATATCTCGTCCGTCCATAAGAACGTTGTTTTCACGAGCTATTTTCTGCTGTGTCTCGAAAAGATAGGCTCTTACAGCAGGTATAGCTGAGGTGCGTGAAGCAGCCATTGATATCTCGGGGGTTCTTATAAGGTCGGAAACATCTCTGTCGCCAAGAAATACTCTCTGTGCGCCGTCAATGAATTTAAGGGAAACGTCAGCCTTTTCCAGAGAAGCATCGATATCCTCATCGGAAATGTTGTTTTCGGTTATATAGAGCGCGATAGTGCGGTAGAGCGCACCTGTGTCAACATAGATGTAGCCAAGCTCCTTTGACACCATTTTTGCGATAGTGCTTTTTCCTGCGCCGGCAGGTCCGTCGATAGCGATGTTGATCGTTTTCATAATAATATTACTCCTTTATTGAAAGCCGAAGGCTTTTATTATCTGTGCAGATATGTACTGCGGAATTTTTTTATGCTCATTATCAGTATGAATAGTCCCAGCGCAAATAAGAAGATACTGCCAATTATGGATTCCTTTAGCATCAGAACACCAGCAAGGAATATAACTGCAATGACAGCGATGTAGAACAGCATTATCACAGCAGCGAGGATAAGCCTGACGGGTCTCGGGATCCTTGAGCTTTTGCTTGCTTCACAGGCAACAGTGCCTATAAGCTCTAAAATAATTTCAAATATAAATTCCATGTTATCACCTGTCTTTCAGAAGCTGACAGACCGATATGATAAAATCAGTGATAATCACAGCGGATATCGTGATCCCGGCCCATAAGCATACAGTATTCGGCAGCTTTTTGCTTAGCTTTCCCGACAATGGATGGAGTATATAGAAGTAAGCTACGGCAAGGGCACCGAATATCGCGCTTGATATCAGGCTCGACCTGTCAAGTATTGAGAAATACCAGCTGTGGTAGGTCCAGAACTGCTTGTGGAAGATGAATTCCAGCAAGTAAGCAGAGCCAAGCTCAAACAGAGTAGTGACTACAAGTGCAAACAGGAAGATGAAAACGGGACTGCGTTTCTTTTCTCTCAGCATAGCAAGGAGAATGAAAGCTCCCACAGAATAGATAGGTACTATAGGCAGGTGGAGTATGCCGCGGTTCTCAAAATAGTGATTCAGGACCAGTGTTATGCCGACCTCGTACAGCCAGCCGATGAAGCCTGCGGCTAAAAATTCAAAAACGTACCGGAAGAAGCTCCGTGAATTTATCTTTTTCATGGCGATCACTTCACTTCCGCACCAAATGGCATGAGAGCCAGCTTTGCAAGCTTGAACATCTGTACACCGAAGGGGGCGCCGATGATGGTTATACAAAGCACCACGCCGATGCACGCAAATTCCGCAGCCATGAAAAGACCGCCGAATATGAGCCAGAGGATATTCATAAGAAGGCTTACATTGCCGCCGCCGTACTCAACGTGCTTGCCGAAGGGCATAAGTGAGAGCCTTGCCATTTTGAAGCACTGTCTGCCTATAGGTATGGTAACTATGGGCAAACACCAAAGCAGACCGACTAAAAACCAACTCAGTCCGCTCAAGAAGCCTCCGAAAATGAACCATAATAAATTACCAATACATCCCATAATATCATTTACCCCTTTTTTACATATTTACTGCCGCAGTATAGGCAGTAGAAAAAGCGATTTGCAGGTTGAAGCCGCCTGTGTAAGCATCAACGTCTATTACCTCACCTGCAAAGTAAAGACCGCTAACAAGCTTTGACTCCATAGTTTTCGGGTCGATTTCCTTTGTGGATATCCCGCCGCTTGTGATGATAGCCTCATCAATTGGGCGGAACCCCGATATCCTTACAGGAAATGCCTTTATAAGCTCTCCGAGCTTATGCCGCTGCTCCTTGGTTATGCCGTTTATCTTCTGCTCGGGGGCTATCCCCGAAAGCTTTACCATAACGGGTATCAGCTTTGCGGGAAGAAGCTTGCGAATACCGTTCTGGAAATCGCGGTTGAGATTTTCGGCAAAGTCCCGCTGTATCCTCGCATCGAGCTGTTCGGGAGAAAGTGCGGGCTTCAAGTCGATGAGCAGCCTGTAGCGATTCGGCTGCATATCGCGTATATGTGAGCTTGCGCTCAATACCAGCGGTCCCGAGACCCCGAAATGCGTGAAAAGCATTTCCCCGAGCTCGCTGAATATTTTTTTGTCCCTGTCGAAAAGGTTCAGAGTGACATTTCTCAGTGAAAGCCCCATCATCTCCGCGCAGTATTTATCTGGAGAGGTGAGGGGCACAAGGCTTGGCTTCAGCTCGGTAACGGTATGACCAAGCTCCTGCGCCAGCGTATAACCGTCGCCTGTAGAGCCCGTGAGGGGATAGGACTTTCCTCCGCAGGCGATAAGCACTGATGCCGAGCGGTATTCCTCGCCTCCTGCTTTAATACCGCAGACTGCGCCGTTTTCCGTGAGTATCCTCGTGACTCGCTTCTGTATGACCTTAACGCCGAGAGTTTTCATCTCTCGGGCGAGTGCATCAGCAATGTCGTTAGCGTTATCGCTTACGGGAAAGACTCTGTTGCCTCGCTCGGTTTTCAGCGGTACACCAAGCTCCTCAAAGAAGCTCATGGTACATTCCGCATCGAAGCTTGCAAATGAACTGTACATAAAACGCGGATTTACAGGGATATTCTTCATATGCTCCTCGGTGGAGCTGTTATTGGTCACGTTGCAGCGACCCTTTCCCGTTATGCGCAGTTTTCTGCCAAGTTTTTCGTTTTTCTCGAAAACCATAACGGTTTTTCCGTATCGGGCGGCGGTAACGGCCGCAAAGCAGCCTGCTGCGCCGCCGCCTATAATAATGATATCAGTCATTTTTTCCTCTTTTATCAGTTTTGTTGATGAGCCTTTTCAGCCGATTTTTAGTGCGGCTGCGTCTTTTTTCTGTTGCAGCCGTGTCGATGCTCCATGAGCCGTCACTATAAATAAGTACATCGTCCTCGGCTGCTTTTTCGGGGAGCAGACTTCGCTCAACGCTTATCATACCTTCAGCTGTTTCGAGTACAGCGATACTGCCCTCAAATCTGTCGATAATGGTCATTTTGTGCTCCTTTCGGGAGTAAGAGCAAGCTTTTTGCCATCGGATTCTATAACTATTGTACCGCAGATATCTGTGCGATAAATGTTTTGGGTGTACTCACTCAGCCTTTTTATCGTGCTGTCCGCAGGGTGACCGTAGGGATTTTCCTTACCGCAGGAAATAACAGCTATCTCGGGCTTTATTACTCTCAGTAGATCATAGGTTGAGGAGTAAGCACTTCCGTGATGCCCTGCCTTGTAAACATTTACTTTGCGGACGCTTTCGGCTTTCAGCATGGCGGCTTCTTCCTCATATTCCGCATCGCCTGTCAGCAGGAAGGAGTTTTCACCGTGATACAGCATAAAGCTTATGGAATAATTGTTGATATCCTCCTGATATGTATCATCGGGAGCTATTATCTCAGCACGCGCATCACCGATATTTATTACTCTGCCCACCTCTGCTTCCGTAACTGAGGTTTTCTTTTCCTCACAGGCATCAAGGAACTTGTCGTAGAACATTGTGGTGGGGAGCTGTTCATCGGGAATATGAGGGATAATCACCTCGCCCACATCGAAGGTCTCGATAATACGGTGCATACCGCCCATATGGTCTGAGTGTGGGTGAGTAGCAATGATATAGTCAAGCTTTCCGATACCAAGTTTGCGGAGATACTTTATTACCCTTGATGATACCGCATCTTCGCCGCAGTCCACCAGCATTGTAGTGCCGTTTGCGGCTATAAATGTGCAGTCGCCCTGTTCAACATCAATGAAATGGACTTCAAGTATATCCCTTGCAGGAAAGGTGTGAGCTGGTTTTTTCCAATGATATCGGCAGATGAATATAAGTATGCCGGTTATCAGTACAAAGCCTATGAGCTTTAATGCTTTTTCTTTCCGTACGGAGCGTTCTTTTTGCCGTTCTTCTGCCAGTTCCCTGAGGTACTGTTTTTGCTGCGCATTGAGTTTGTATTTTTCTCCTGCTGCTTGGACGAAGCTTTCCGTGTCTTTGAAGTATTTTGCCATGACTTGTCACCGCCCTTTCGGGGAGTATTTCCCTGCCTGTGAGAGTCTCCCTCGATGAGGCATTTTGGTGACGAGCCTATAAGGTCGCGTCTGCCTGCGGCTTTGAGAGCTTCAAGGACTATCTCTCTGTTCTGAGGGCGGAAGTATTGCAGCAGGGCACGCTGCATGGCCTTTTCCTTGGGAGTTTTCGGCACATAGACCTTTTCCATTGTATAAGGGTCAAGCTCGGTATAGAACATGGCTGTTGAGATAGTACCCGGTGTGGGATAGAAGTCCTGCACCTGCTCGGGACGTATCTTGTTTTCCTTCAGGAAAAGAGCCAAGTCTATTGCCTCGTTAAGAGTGCTTCCGGGGTGTGAGGACATTAGATAGGGGACGAGATACTGCTCCTTTCCCATACCCTTTGTTATTTCGTAAAAACGCTTCTGGAAGCGTTTGTAGGCTTCGATATGCGGCTTGCCCATTTTGTCAAGGACTACCGCCGAGCAGTGCTCGGGAGCGACTTTCAATTGACCGCTTACGTGGTGCATGATGAGTTCGCGCATGAACTCATCGTCCTTATCCTCAATGAGATAATCGTAGCGTATGCCCGAGCGGATAAACACCTTTTTCACGCCCTTTACCTTGCGTATCTTTCTCAGCATGGAGAGGTATTCCGTGTGGTCTACTTTTAGTGCGGGACATGGATTCGGAGCAAGACATTTCTTACCCATGCAAAGTCCCTTGGTTATCTGCTTATCGCAGGAGGGACGGCGGAAATCCGCCGTAGGACCGCCTACATCGTGTATATATCCCTTGAAATCGGGCATCTGAGTAATTCTCTCAGCTTCTTTCAGTACAGATTCGACGCTTCTTACGGTTATGCGTCTGCCCTGATGAAGGGCTATGGAGCAGAAATTGCAGTAGCCGAAACAGCCGCGGTTATGTGTGATAGAAAAGCGTACCTCCTCAATACCGGGTACACCGCCTAAAGCCTCGTAGGAAGGGTGTATTGCACGGGTATATGGGAGAGAATAAATGTGGTCAAGCTCCTCTGTGGTGAGACTGTAGGCAGGGGGAGTCTGTACCAGCATTTGTTTGCCGTGACGCTGGATAATGGTCTTTCCGTATACTTCGTCCTGCCAGTCGTACTGTATCTTTACAGCCTTTGCGTATTCGGTCTTGCTGTCGCGCACCTGCTCGAAGGAGGGACACTGAGCCGCACCTATAGGTGTGTTCACAGGCTCTGTCAGATAGCAGATGCCGCGGATATCCGTCATATTATGTACATCCTCACCTGCGGCAAGACGCGGACAGATCTCCTGTATCTGATGTTCACCCATGCCGTACATGAGTAAATCTGCTCCGCTGTCAACAAGCACTGAGGGCCGCACAGTGTCGTCCCAGTAGTCATAGTGAGCGAAACGGCGCAGGGAAGCCTCAAGCCCGCCGATAGCTATGGGGATATCCCCGAAGTATTCGCGGAGCTTCTGACAATAGACGATAACGGCTCTGTCAGGGCGTTTGCCGGCTGCTCCGCCTGCTGTGTAAGCGTCATCGGAGCGTTTGCGCTTTGCGGCAGTATAATGAGCTACCATTGAGTCTATATTGCCTGCTGTGACCAGAAAGGCGTATTTCGGTGCGCCAAAGCGTCGGAAATCCTTGTCCGTGTGCCAGTCGGGCTGTGAGATGATACCCACTGTGTAGCCCATATCCTCGATAAGCCTTGTGACTATAGCCGCTCCGAAGCTTGGGTGGTCAACGTAAGCGTCACCTGTTATGTATATGAAATCGAACTGGTCTATTCCAAGCTCGTCCATTTCTTTTTTTGTTGTAGGGAGAAAGCCCTCGTACATTATATCACCTCTCTGTGATCATAAAGTATACTGACAATATTATAATTACTCCTATAACGGCAGCGATTGAACACATAGGAATGAGCTCTTTTTTGTATCCGCTGCCGTCCGATACAAGAGAAGGATTCTGGATCTTTGATATGTCGTAAAGCTCAGGATGATCCTTATATTTTTGGGATATGTAATCGCTGAGGTGCATTTTTATTTCAGGTGAGAGTGCGTTTACAGCATCTTCTCCTTCTGAGTAAAGTGACTCTAAATATTCATCTTCTTCTGTACGTGGGATAGCACCTTCAGGAACGAGAATGTTTACAGAATTTCCTTCATTTATCATAAAAGCTTTAAGTCCGTGTGAAACGATGCGGTATTTGTTGCCGTTTTCAGCTTCTACTATAAAAGTATGTGCTGTATATGCACTTCTTCCGTAGCTGATTCTTTCTCTTTTAACGGATAATATTTTTGCTGACATTTTTTCACATTTTTCGGTATATAGGTGTTCTTGTCTGATCTTTGACCTTATGAGAAGTATAAGTATTATTTCAAGTATGGTCAAAACAGCCAGCATTACAATGGAAAAGTGTTCTTCTTCCATATGATCAGCTCCCGTTACATTATTCGTCCATACTGCGGAGCCGCCACTCATCGTACTGCATTTTTGACATGAGTACCTTACGGGGCTTAGCACCCTCGCTTGCGCCGATAACTCCGCGTTCTTCAAGCTCGTCCATGATACGTGCAGCCCTTGCATAGCCCAGCTTCAGCTTTCGCTGGAGCATAGATGTTGAGAGCTGACCTGCTTCAACAGCCACCTTTATGGCAGCCTCGACTATGTCCTCATCACTTCCGCCGCCTGTAGGCGCACCACCGTCAGAGCCGCCTGAGCCGCCCTGAGACTGCGGAGTATAGCCCTCAACAGCACCTGTGATAGCGGGGTCGTAGGTAACATCAGCCTGAGCCTTTATGTAGCGGACAGTCTCCGCGATATCTTCATTTGACGAGAAGCAGCCCTGTACTCGTACAGGCTTGCCTGCACCTATAGGCATATACAGCATATCGCCGTTTCCGAGAAGTTTGTCCGCTCCGCCCATATCAATGATAGTACGTGAATCGGTGACGGATTTTACAGAAAGCGCGATACGGCTTGGGATATTAGCCTTGATAAGACCTGTGATGACATCGGTCGTAGGACGCTGAGTAGCAACAACAAGGTGCATACCTGCGGCACGTCCCATTTGTGCAAGACGGCAGATGTAGTCCTCAACATCCTTGCCTGCGACCAGCATCATATCTGCAAGCTCATCAATGAATACCACTATCTGCGGCATTGGTGAGCGATCGCCGTCAACTGCTGCAAGCTCGTTGTATGATTTCAGATCGTTTGCACCTGCCTCGGCGAAGATATTATATCTGCGCATCATTTCGTTAACAGCCCAGCACAGCGCACCTGCGGCGCGTTTGCAGTCTGTTACGATAGGAATGAGAAGGTGGGGGATATTCTCAAATATCTTGAATTCAACTATCTTAGGGTCTATGAGTATGAGCTTTACCTCATCGGGATTTGCGTTGTAAAGGATACTCATTATAATAGATCGGGTGCAGACGGATTTACCTGAACCCGTAGTACCTGCGATGATAACGTGAGGCATCTTTGCGATATCGCCGACTATGGCATTTCCCGTGATGTCCTTGCCCACAGCAAAGGCGAGCTTGCTCTTTGAGTCTCTGAATTCAGATGAGGTCAGTATCTCGCGGAGAGTTACCGTATCCTTTGTGGAGTTAGGTATCTCGATGCCTACGGCAGCCTTTCCGGGGATAGGAGCTTCTATACGTACACCCTGAGCAGCAAGACTGAGAGCGATATCGTCCTCAAGTCCTTTTATTTTTGATACCTTGATACCTGGGCCCGGCTGTATCTCGTAACGTGTAATTGACGGACCGCGGATAAGATCCTTTATTCTTACTGTAACGCCGAAGCTTTTGAGGGTGTTTACGATGACTTCTGCCTTTTCGCGCATTTCCACCATAGCCTCGGTGTGATTTGAACGTATTACGGGGCGTGTCAGGATATCAATGGGCGGAAGTATGTATATAGGCTTTTCTTCTTCCTGTTCTGTCTCTTCCTCTTCCTTGATGACTTCCTCTGTTTGTACGGGCTTGTCGGCAGCCTTGCTGATAAGCTGTTCGAGCTCCTCGTCAGGGGAATCAGGCTCTTCGTTTTCCTCAATTATTGGAGCCGGCAGTTGTACGGGAGGCTTTTCCTCCTCTATAGGAGACTCCGGAACATCAGCAACTGACTCCTCACCATAGTCGATAAGGTGGTCTGTAGGGAGTGGGATATCGAAGAAGCCATCGGGAAGAGCCTCGACATCGCGCTTGTTCTGAGCAGCCTTTTCCGAGGGCTTGCGCGCAGATCTGCGGCTGTTGGTCATGCTGATAGCTTCAAGGTCGGCGTCGAAGTTCTTTTTCTCCTTGTCATCATCAAGGTCGTCATCGCCGAAGGCATCTACAAATTCGCCTCCGATGAACATATTCTGTATACCGTTTATACATTTGCCGATGAATACAAAAGGAGTTGCCAGAAGCTTCAGGAAGTCGATGAGGTTGCGTCCCGAAATGAGCATACCGAATACGAAGAACAATACCAGTG